>Ga0272441_10006079_pt1 | contig 20519 bp, 31 predicted proteins | sample SSMProp6N_FD_193582 | JGI IMG/M metagenome (GOLD analysis project Ga0272441, IMG submission 193582) | Marine sediment archaeal communities from Little Sippewissett salt marsh, Falmouth, MA, United States - SSM-Prop-6N | ecosystem: Environmental > Aquatic > Marine > Wetlands > Sediment ...
TGGTGATGCCGGGAGATAACGTCAACATGGAAGTGGAGTTGATCCAGCCGATCGCGATGGAGAAGGGATTGCGGTTCGCGATTCGTGAAGGCGGACACACCGTGGGAGCGGGAACGGTCACCGAAATAATCGAATAGATAAGCCAGCCACCAAGGCACGAAGACACGAAGAGAAGAAAAGAGTTAAAAGCTTTTTTGTGACTTGGTGCCTTAGTGGCAATTAGATAAGAAGAGAAGATAGCGTGCAAGGACAGAAGATCAGAATAAGATTAAGGGGATATGACTACCGTATCCTCGACCAGTCCACGGCGGAGATCGTCGAGACCGCCCGCCGTACCGGTTCCAAGGTGATCGGTCCGGTACCACTGCCCACCCGGAAGGAAAAATTCACCGTGCTCAAGTCGCCCCACGTTGATAAGAAATCGCGGGAGCAGTTCGAGATGCGCACCCACAAGCGGCTTATGGACATCGTTGACCCGACCGCTAAAACGGTTGATGAATTGAAAAAGTTGGAACTTCCGGCCGGGGTGGAGATCAATATCGAAATCTGACCTATCGGTCAATAACCAAACATCAAGATACAATATCCAAACTGGCACAAGGTTCCATTGCTTCATAGGCGTCAATTTGTTTGTATCTTGTTTCTTGATTATTGGTGATTTTGGAATAATAAGATGGCTGGATTGCTAGGAAGAAAAATCGGCATGACCCAGGTTTTCGGACCTGGCGGACGGATTACTCCCGTTACCGTGGTTGAGGCCGGCCCCTGTTCGGTTCTGGAGGTGTTATCGGCAAAGGGAGCTTTAAAGATCGGTTATGAGGCGGTCAAAATGGAACGCTTGACCAAGCCGCTTCGGGGGTATTTCGAAAAGCGCGGCCTTTCCCCGCAACGGCATATCCGAGAAATACCCTTTAAAGAAATTGACGGGTATGAAGCCGGCCAGGAGATCACCGTGGGTATCTTCCAGCCGGGAGATTACGTTGACGTGACCGGTACGACCAAGGGCAAGGGATTTTCGGGCATGATCAAGCGCTGGGGGGCCGCCCGCTGGCCGATGAGCCACGGCCATCCCGAGCATCGTCGGACCGGCTCGATCGGAGCTTCCGCCACCCCGAGCCGGGTTTTCAAGGGGAAGAAGATGCCGGGACGCCTGGGAGGAAAGAGAAAAACAGTCCAGAATCTCGAGGTGGTTGAGGTCCGATCGGATGATAATCTACTCCTGGTGAAGGGAGCTGTTCCGGGCTCCGCGACCGGTTTGCTGATCATCAGAAAAGCGCTGAAAAAGAAACCGAAGGAAAAAAAGAAGGAAGTCGAAACCGGGGAATAACGCATAGATAACTTGCCGCTTCGCAATTTCAATAATTTAGCACCTGATTAACTCTTCCGTCCGGCAGAGCCGCCGGATCTGACGGAGATTAACCTGAACTGAAAAAGTCAGAGAAATCAGGTGCAAAAAAAGTTGCCAAGCTAAGTTCAGAAAGACCATGCCCGAATTGGAGATAAAAAACAGTAAAGGCGAAAAGGTGGCGAAAGCCCGGATCCCGGATTTCATGTTCGAGCTCGCGGGGGGGGAAAGGTTGATCCATGAAGTGGTCAGGATGCAGCAGTCCCGCCGCCGCCGGGGAACGGCTTCCACCAAGACCAGGAGCGAAGTCAAGGCCTCGGGTCGAAAACCGTGGCGTCAGAAGGGGACCGGCCGGGCCCGGGTCGGCGACCGGGGCAGCCCGCTCTGGAGAGGGGGCGGGATCATTTTCGGTCCCAAGCCCAGGAATTTTTCCTTCTCCGTCCCGAAAAAGGTTAAACGGAAGGCTCTGAAATCGGCTCTCGCCATCCGCTTCCGGAATGACCGGGTGACGGTCATCAAAAAAATTGAACTGGGGGAACCGAAAACCAAGCAACTGCTTAAAATTCTGCAACAGACGGGCGCGGGGGATGATCTGTTAATCCTGACCGCCCGCCGGGATCGAAATGTGCATCTGGCGGCGAGGAACCTCCCGGGGGTGGAAACCTGCGGGATCCGGGAGCTCAATACGTTGAGCGTCCTTTCCCACTCTAAACTGCTGATCACCGAAGAAGCTCTAGGACATCTGGAAAGCTGGATGAAAAAGGTAAAGTGAACGAGGAAGAAGCCAGGAAAATTGTTATCAATCCGTTGATTACGGAGAAGGGGACTTCGCTCCAGGAGAAGAACAATCAATATTTGCTCCGGGTCGATCCTCGCTCCAATAAAATTCAGGTGAAATCGGCGGTCGAGAAGCTGTTCAATGTGTCCGTCACCGGCGTCCGGATGATGAAGGTGAAGGGGAAAAAGAGAAGAATGGGGAGAAGCATCGGCTTCCGACCCGGCTGGAAGAAAGCAATCGTGACTCTGAAAGAGGGAGAAACCATCTCTCTGACGTAAAAAAGCCATGGAATAATGGAATGGTGGACTAATGGGAGTTAGGAAATACAAACCGTACACGCCCAGCCGGCGCTTCATGACGGTTTCGGATTTTTCCGAGATCAGCAAAAAGAAGCCGGAGAAGTCCCTCCTGCGTCCGCTGAAGAAATCCGGCGGAAGAAATAAAGGGGGGCGGATGACCGTCCGCCACCGGGGAGGAGGACACAAAAGACGTTACCGGGTGATTGACTTCCGGCGGGAAAAATGGGGGGTTCCGGCCAGGGTTGCGGCGATTGAGTACGACCCCAACCGCTCGGCCCGAATCGGGCTGCTGATTTACGCTGACGGGGAAAAGCGGTACATTTTGGCGCCCCAGGAAATCAATATTGATGACACGCTCGTTTCCGGTCCCTCGGCGGAAATCCGGGTGGGGAATCGCCTTCCCCTGAGAAATATCCCGATGGGAACGCCGGTTTACAACATCGAACTTCACCCCGGTCGGGGGGGCGCCCTGGTGCGCAGCGCGGGTAGCGGAGCCCGCCTGATGGTGAAGGAGGGAGATTACGCCCATATCCGTTTGCCCTCGGGAGAGGTGCGGAAGGTCGGATTGAATTGTTCGGCTACGATCGGGCAGGTGGGGAATCCCGAGCACAGCTCCATCTCCGAGGGGAAAGCCGGCCGCCGGAGCTGGCGCGGCCGCCGGCCCCGGGTTCGCGGAGTGGCTATGAATCCGGTTGACCATCCGATGGGCGGAGGAGAAGGGAAAGCTTCCGGGGGGCGTCATCCCTGTTCTCCCTGGGGCAAACCGGCCAAAGGGGGGAAGACCCGAAAAAAGAGCAAGTCGAGCAAGCATGTTATCAAGCCGAGAAAATAGGGGAATAAATGCTAATAGCTAAGCAGCAAATCCTGAACCAGGATTTGTTAGTGAGGAAGAAAATATGGCAAGATCATTAAGAAAAGGGCCTTACGTCGATGCGAAGCTGCTGAAAAAGGTGAAGGCGACCAGAATGGGAGAATCTAAGGCGATCAAAACTTGGTCCCGTCGCTCAACCATAATACCGGACTTCGTTGGTTATACCTTCGCGGTTCATAACGGCCGGAGGTTTATACCGGTCTTCGTGACCGAAAACATGGTCGGTCACAAACTGGGGGAGTTTTCACCAACCCGGATATTCCGAAAGCACGCCGGACCGAAGGAAAAGCCCAAATTGAAGAAGTAAGAGAAGCGAAATGGAAGCACGCGCGATAGCCAAATATTTAAAGATCTCACCGAGAAAAGTGCGCCCGCTCCTGCCGCCGATTCGCAACCTTTCTGTGGAGGAGGCATTCGCCCGGCTGGCGTTATCCCCGCTCAAGGCGGCCCGCCTGCTGGAGAAAGTGGTCCATTCCGCGGTGGCCAATTTAAAAGGCAAGGGTAAAGCGACCGATAGCAGCATCTACATCAAACAAATCGTGGCCGATGAAGGTCCGCTGGTTCCGCCGTTCAAGTACCGCCCGCGGGCGCGGGGAATGGCTTCGCGGATCCGGAACCGGACCTGTCATCTAAGGGTGGTGGTGGCAGCCCGGCCCGAATCCGCTGAGGTGAAAAAAGCGGCAGTGAAAACAAAAAAGAAAAAGCGGGGATAACCGTATGGGACACAAAGTAAATCCAAATAATTTTCGACTCGGTTTCAACCGGACCTGGAACTCACGCTGGTTCTCGGGCAAGAAGGATTTCGGGGAATTCCTTCTTGAAGATGTTAAAATCCGCGGCTACATCAAACAAAAATTTTCCCATACCGGTATTCCCGATATAATCATCTCCCGACGGACTCCGGAGAGAGTTCGAATTACTATCTACACCGCCCGCCCGGGTTTGGTGGTGGGGAGGAGGGGCGCCGAGATCGATCGTCTCCGTGAAGAGCTGAGAGAACAGATTGATCGGGAGGTGATCATCGATATCCGGGAAGTCAAAGTGCCCGAACTCTCCGCCCAGTTGGTCGCGGAGAACATCGCCCGGCAGCTGGAACGGAGGATATCCTTCCGGCGGGCCATGAAACGATCGATCGCCGACACCATGGCCCGCGGTGCAGAAGGCATCAAGGTTCAGGTAGCGGGACGTCTGGGGGGAGCTGAAATGTCGCGGACCGCAGGTTACAAGGTAGGCAAAATCCCGCTTCAGACCCTGCGGGCGGATATCGATTACGGCTTCGACCGGTCTTTGACCACCTATGGAACTATCGGGGTGAAAGTATGGATCTGCAAGGGGGAAAAACTATCAGCCGAGGAGAACGGCGAAAATGGTTCTGATGCCCAAACGAGTTAAGTACCGCAAATCCCAGCGGGGCAGGATACAGGATTTCGCCACCCGGGGGACAACTCTGGAGTTCGGCGAATACGGACTTCAGTCTTTGGCCGGTTCCTGGGTTAAGGCCAACCAGATCGAAGCGGTTCGGATCGCCCTCTCCCGCCACATCAAAAGGAAAGGCAAGCTCTGGATTAGGGTGTTCCCCCATAAACCGGTTTCCAAGAAGCCGCCCGAGACCAGGATGGGAAAAGGGAAGGGTAATCCTGAATTCTGGGTGGCGGTGCTTAAACCGGGCCAGATCATAATCGAGATGGGGGGAGTTTCCGAGCACCTGGCTCGGGAGGCGATGCGCCGAGGGGCGGCCAAGTTACCATTCCCCTGTCGCTTCGTTACCCGCTCCCGCAAAAAATGAGTAGTTGATGATGAAACCGGCCCAGATAAGAGAATTGACTCCGGAAGAGCGTGCCCAGAGGCTGCGGGAACTGCGGGAGGAGCTCTTTCAGCTCAGATTCCAGGCTTCTTCCGGTCAACTTGAGAAACCGCACCGAATCCGCGAAGTGAGAAGAGAGCTCGCCCGTCTTTTCACTATTGAGAAAGAGGTCAAGAAATGAAGTCCCGAACCGGCAAAAGAAACAAGCGAAAAACCAGGGTTGGAAGAGTGACCAGCGATCGGATGGAAAAAAGCGTGATCGTAGAGGTAACACGGACGTTTCGCCATCCTTTATATTTGAAAGTAGTGAGGCGGGCCACCAAATTCAAGGCCCATGATGAGAAGAACGAAGCTCGCCGAGGGGATCTGGTGCAAATCATGGAGTCCAGGCCCCGGAGCAAGACGAAACGCTGGCGGATGGTGCGGATTATCAAATCCAGCGCGGATACCGAAAGGGAGAGTCCCAAAATCGACGCCGTAACCACCGACGAAGATCAAAGCCGGCAGAAGCTCGAAGAAACTGAGTTACCGGTTCAGCCTTCGGATAGTGAGCGGTTGCGAGCCGCAGAAGAAAAGATATGATCCAAATGCTAACATTGCTGAAGGTCGCCGACAACACCGGGGCTCGCCGGGCGGCCTGTATCAAAGTGGTCGGGGCGTCATCCAAACGATATGCCCGGATCGGCGATCTGATCGTGGCTTCGGTCAAGGAGAGCATCCCCAACAGCCCGGTCAAAAAAGGGGAACTGATAAGAGCGGTGATAGTACGAACCAAAAGCGACATTCAGCGTCCGGACGGATCCGTTCTCCGGTTCGATGAAAACGCCGCCGTAATCGTGGATAATCAGCTTAATCCCCGGGGCACCAGGGTATTCGGCCCGGTGGCGCGGGAATTAAGGGAACGGAATTATTTGAAAATCATCTCCCTGGCCCCGGAAGTACTATGATTTTTTTTCGCGTTGCGAAAAAAAAGATGTTTTAACGGAAAGAACGTTGATTAAAGAGAAAATTTAAATTTTTGCGGAGCAAAAATTTTAAATGAGAGCAAGGATCAAAAAAGACGACGTGGTTATCGCCACCTCGGGCAAAGAACGCTTCGGCCAAAAAACCGGTAAAGTACTCAAGGTTTTTCCAGATAAAAAGAAGGTCGTAGTTCAAGGGCTGAATTTTGTCAAGCGTCATACCCGACCCTCCCAGAAACATCAGAAGGGCGGGATCGTGGAAAAAGAATCTCCGATATCAATTTCAAATGTGATGCCCTACTGTTCGCACTGCAAACGGGGGGTGAGAGTGGGGATCAAGGTGCTTAAGGACGGCAGCAAGATAAGGTTCTGCAAGAGTTGTGGAGAGAGTCTTGACAAATAAATTTTCAGTAAACGGAAGGCAGGAAAATGGCTCGCTTATGGGAACGATACAAGAATGAGATAGTGCCGGCGATGATGGAAAAACGCCGGTTTAAAAATTCCCTCCGCGTGCCGCGACTGCTGAAGATCGTGGTCAATATGGGAGTGGGCGAGGCGGTCACGGACCCCAAAGCCGTCCAGGGGGCGGCCGACGATCTTGCCATCATTACCGGCCAGCACCCGGTCATTACCCGGGCGAAAAAAAGCGTGGCCGGTTTCAAAATCAGAGAGGGGATGCCGATCGGTTGCCGGGTAACTTTGAGGGGAAAGATGATGTATGAATTTCTGGATCGGATGATCAATGTTGCCCTGCCCCGGATCAGGGACTTCAGGGGATTGTCCTCCGATTCTTTTGACGGTCGCGGAAATTATACCTTCGGCCTGGAAGAGCAGATCGTATTTCCCGAGGTCGATATCGATAAGATATATCGGATTCAGGGCATGGATATCACCCTGGTTACCGATACGGATTCGGATGAGGAGGCAAAAGAACTCTTGAGTCACTTCGGGATGCCCTTCCAGGGACGAGAAAATATAAATTCTAAATCCTAAATCCTAAATAATGTCAAAATTATAATTTTCAAAATCCGAAACATTCTGGGATTTGACTGTTGTTTGAAACATTTAAAATTTGAATTTAGGATTTATTTAGGATTTAAATATTAAAATTTAGGGTTTAATCATTATGGCCAAGAAAGCGCTAATAGAAAAAAGCCAGCGAACCCCGAAATTCAAGGTGCGTCGTTATTATCGTTGCCTTCGCTGCGGCCGCGCGCGCGGTTATTTACGCAAGTTCAAGCTTTGCCGGATTTGTTTTCGGCAGCTCGCGGCGGAGGGTAAGATTCCGGGAGTGACCAAGTCGAGCTGGTAGGGAGGAGCGGTAGAGATATGACCATGACTGATCCGATCGCGGACCTTTTGACCAGAATCCGCAACGCCAACCAACGCCGGAAGAGCAAGGTGGATATTCCTTCTTCCCGGTTGAAATTGGAAATCGCCCGAATTCTGAAAGAGGGGGCGTTTGTTGATAATTATACTTTGCTCAAGGACAACAAGCAGGGCATGCTGAGGATATATCTTCATTACGGCCCGGGCAAAACCCGGGTTTTGAGAAATTTAAAAAGGATCAGCCGCCCGGGCCGCCGGGTGTATGTGAACGCGGATAAGGTACCAAAAGTTCTGGGAGGAATGGGGGTTGCCGTTATTTCCACTTCTCAGGGCGTGTTCACCGATGCTCAGGCCCGGGAAGCCGGAATCGGAGGGGAAGTTCTCTGCTATATCTGGTGAAGAGAAGTTAAACGTTAAACGGTTGCGCGGCTCGAAACGGTTGCGTTATTCGTAAATCGTGATTGACGCAACCAATCAACGTTCAACGATTCAAGTTACGCAACCGTTCAACGATAAACGGGCAGATAAGATGTCACGAATTGGGAATATGCCGATCGCAATCGCTCCCGGGGTGACGGTGAACATCGCCGGGAATAAAATTGAGGTTAAGGGATCCAGGGGGGAGCTGAGCCTTAACCTGCCCCCCATTCTTTCCCTGGAGCGGGAAAACGATCAAATTCGGGTGAAGCGGAAAGCGAACCATAAGCCGGCTAAATCGTTGCACGGACTCTACGCCCGCCTCATCAACAATATGATCATGGGAGTGGATCGGGGTTTTGAAAAAAAGCTCCAGATCGTGGGGGTAGGTTACCGGGCCCGGATGGAGGGTGAAGACTTGGTCATGCAGATCGGTTTCTCCCACCCGATCCGTTTTTCTCCGCCGGAAGGGGTGAAAATCCAGGTTGAAGGAAACCAGGCGATTTCAGTCAGCGGCTGCGATAAACAGAAAGTGGGCGAAACCGCCGCTCAAATACGCCGCTATCGGCCGCCGGAACCTTACAAAGGAAAGGGGATCAGATACGAAGGAGAGTGGGTGCGGCGCAAGGCCGGAAAGGCCATAGCCTGATCTTGAAAACATAAAAGGTGATTACCCCGCGGATTAAGGCGACCGCGGATCGACCTTAAGCAGGAACGAAAAATAATCACACTGAGTAAAATAGGGTTAGTAAGAGAATGACAAAAGTCAAGGGCAAGGCCGGATCAAGAAAACGGAGGTCGGTACGGGTGAGGAGTAAAATCCGCGGCAGCGCCGCCCGGCCCCGTTTGAGCGTATTCCGCAGTCTCCGCCATATCTACGTTCAGTTGATCGATGATGACTCGGGAATCACCCTGGGGGCAGTCTCGACCTGCTCGGCCCGTTTCAAGGAGCAGTACGGTAAACCGGCCGGGACCGTGGAAGCCGCCGCCGCCCTGGGAAAAATTCTGGGAGAGATGGCGCGCCGGCTGGGGATAGAGAAGGTTGTCTTTGATCGAAACGGATATCGTTACCACGGCCGGGTGAAAGCCCTGGCGGAAGCCGCCCGGCAGTCCGGCCTCAAGTTCTGATTAACTTAACCGGGATATTAATAAATTTGGAAAATACATAAATTGTCACCACGAAGACACGAAGGTCACGAAGTTGTTGAGGATTTAAAAATATCCATCTTTAACCTTTTAAAAATTGCCTTCGTGTTCTTCGTGCCTTCGTGGTTAAAATTCCGTAGCAGGTTATAAGTATCGAGAAGGAGAAGCAATGGCGGATTTGAAGAAAGAAAAAATTGAAGAAGCAGAAGCTCCGGAGCTGATCGACCGGGTCGTGTACGTGCACCGGTGCGCCAAGGTCGTCAAGGGTGGACGCCGTTTCAGTTTCAGCGCCCTGATGGTGGTGGGAGATGCGGCCGGGCGGGTCGGCTACGGGCTGGGCAAGGCCAATGAGGTGGCTGAAGCGATCCGGAAGGGAATCGAGGTTGCCAAGAAGAATCTGGTCCCGGTTCCCCGTCAGGGGAGCACCATTTCCCATGAGATCGTCGGTCAATACGGCGCGGCCCGGGTGCTCCTGAAGCCGGCGCCGCCCGGGACGGGGATAGTGGCCGGCGGCGGCGTCCGGGTGTTGCTGGAGCTTTCGGGGATCAGGGATATCTATGCCAAGGCGCTCGGTTCCCGAAATCCCCTCAACCTGGTCCGGGCTGGCATGGAAGGACTGGAGCGGATCTTCCGCCAGACCGAAGCTTACCGGATGAGACGTCGGATTAAGGGAGGATAGAATCATGGAGCTGCACGAGCTAAGGAGTCCTCGTTCCGCACGGCGGCCCGCAAAGCGAAAGGGGAGAGGACAGGGATCAGGCCAAGGAAAAACCGCCGGCCGGGGGGAGAAAGGGCAGAAATCCCGTTCCGGGGCCAAAATTCGGCTCGGTTTCGAAGGAGGGCAGATGCCGCTGATCCGGCGGCTGCCGAAAGTAGGGTTCACTCCGCCGTGCGCCCGTCGCTTATCGGTGGTGAATGTCTCCACCCTGAACCGATTTTCCGATGAAACAGAGGTTACGCCGGAATTGCTGGTCAGGGAAAGAGTGATTCGTAAAGTCCGGGACGGAGTTAAAATTCTCGGGGGGGGTAAGCTCGAAAAGAAGTTGACGGTCCGGGCCCACGCATTCAGTCTCACGGCCCGCCGGGCGATTGAAAGCGCCGGAGGGAACTGCCGCGGGGTGGAAAAAAAGAAAAGCACGGTAAAAACAGAATCCGAAAAGCACTAATATTCCGATAAAAAATGTTAAGCGCGTTCATAAACACTTTTAAAATTCCCGAACTCAGGAAAAGAATTTTTTTCACCCTGGGTTTGATAGCCGTTTACCGACTCGGCTGCTACATCCCCACTCCGGGAATAGACGCTCAGGCGCTGAGCCAGATTTTCAACAAACTTTTAACCCGGGGCGGAACGATTTTCGGTTTGATGGATATTTTTTCCGGAGGGGCAATGTCCAAGTGCACCGTTTTCGCCCTGGGGATAATGCCCTATATCAGCGCTTCCATCATCATGCAGCTTCTGACCGCGGTTATTCCTCATCTGGAGAAGCTCTCCAAGGAAGGGGAGGCCGGTCGGAGGAAAATCAATCAGTACACCCGTTACGGGACCGTGGTTCTGGCTCTCTTTCAGGGCTACATGATCAGTGTTGGCCTGCAGAATCCTCAGAGCATCTTCGGGAACGCCGCCGGCGATATCCAGATCGCGGCGTCCGGCCTCGGTTTTCGTTTGCTTGCCATGCTGACTCTCACGACCGGAACGATTTTTATCATGTGGCTGGGGGAGCAGATCACCGAACGGGGGATCGGTAACGGGATTTCTTTGATCATCACCGCCAGTATCATATCCCGGGCTCCCACCGCTCTCAAGCAGGCCTGGACCACTTTCTCCCCCCTTGACCCGGATCAAAGAACTCTTCCCCTCGGGCTGCTGATCGTCATGGTGGTATTGCTGCTGGGAGTGGTGGCGGCGATCATCATGGTCACTCAGGGGCAGCGCCAGATTCCGGTTCAGTACGCCCGCCGGGTGGTGGGCCGCAAAATCTACGGGGGCCAGAGAACCTATTTGCCTCTGCGGGTTAATCAGGCCGGGGTTATTCCCATTATTTTCGCTTCCGCCCTTTTAATGTTTCCGGCAACCATCGGTAGATTCATCCCCAAACTTTCGGCGGTGGCGGAGTATCTAGCTCCCGGATCCTTCCTCTACACCATCGCCTATGTTGCTTTCATCATCTTCTTTTGCTATTTCTACACCGCCATCACTTTCAATCCCGTTGATGTTGCCGATAACATGCGTAAATACGGCGGATTTGTTCCCGGCATCCGTCCGGGTAAAAATACGGCTGAATATCTCGATCGGATCGTGACCAGGATCACTCTCTCGGGAGCTATATTCCTGGCGGCCATCGCTATTTTGCCCAATATCATCAGCGGAAAGCTCAGGATCAGCTTCACCATCAGCCAGTTCTTCGGAGGGACCAGTTTGCTCATTCTGGTCGGGGTTATGCTGGATACCATGCGGCAGGTCGAGTCCCACCTCCTGATGAGACACTACGACGGTTTCATGAAAAAAGGTAAACTGAGAGGAAGGTTCTAAAAGCGAACTACCGGAATATTGGAATGACGGAATATTGGAGTAATGGATTTGAGCTCAGTTCCATTCCTCAAGTACTCCCAAAAAAATTGACCGGATAATTTCTGGATTTAATTAAACAATTGCGCAAGGAATGATCATATGAACATCGTATTGCTGGGGCCGCCGGGGGCGGGAAAGGGGACCCAGGCTGCCGGCCTGAGCCGGCAGTTCGGCATCCCCCATATCTCCACCGGTGATATATTCCGGGAAGAGATGAAAGCGGAAACCCCGCTCGGCAAACTCGCCCGGAGTTTTATCGACGACGGCAACCTGGTCCCGGACGAGGTGGTGGTGGATATCATCAAGCACCGCCTCCAGAAAGAAGACGCCCGGGAGGGGTTTATTCTCGATGGATTTCCCCGGACGATACCCCAGGCGAAACAGTTGGAGAAGTTCCTGGGAGAGATGGGCGCTCATCTGGATAAAGTTATTTACCTGGAGGCGCCCGAGGAAGTCATCGTGCAGCGGTTGAGCGGTCGCCGGGTCTGCCGTGATTGCGCTAAGATATATCATGTTGTCAACATGCCGTCCGCCCGGGAAGGTATCTGCGACGAATGCGGGGGAGAAACTTATCAGAGAGAGGATGACCGGCCGGAAGCGATCCGCCAGCGTTTTGCGGAGTATCGGGATAAGACGGCGGATCTGATCCAATTTTATTCGGAGAAGGGTCTTTTGCAGAACGTTGATGGCGCGATCAAAAAGGAAGATACCTACCGGCAGTTGCAGGAGATTTTGAGCGGATTACAATGATTACGATTAAAAGCAAGAGGGAACTGGCGCGGATGAGGGAAAGCGGAAGGATTACCGCCGCGGTGATGGAGGCGGCGGCCAAATTGATAAGACCGGGAATCACCACCGGGGAACTGGATCGGAGAGCGGGCCGGTTGATAGAGGATAGAGGCTGCGTGGTGGCTTTTTTGGGATACCACGGGTACCCGGCTAACATATGCGTATCCGTTAATGAGGAAGTCGTTCACGGTATCGGTGACGACCGGAGTTTGAAGGAAGGGGATATCGTCAGTCTTGATATCGGGGTTAAATACGGCGGATATTACGGAGATATGGCCGCCACCTTTCCCGTCGGTCGGATCAGTCCGGATAAGGAGCGCTTGATCCGGGTGACGGAAGAAGCTCTCCGGGCCGGTATTTCCCGAGCCCGGGAGGGGAACCGGCTTTACGATATATCCGCGGCGATCCAGGATAAAGCGGAATCGAACGGTTATTCGGTGGTCCGGGATTTTGTCGGCCATGGAATCGGGGCCCAGCTGCATGAGGATCCCCAGATTCCCAATTTCGGCAAAGCCGGTACCGGTCCCCTGCTCCGCCCCGGCATGGTTTTGGCATTGGAGCCTATGCTGAACATGGGGAGTTTTGAAGTTGAAGTGATGCCGGACGAGTGGACGGTGGTTACCAGGGATCGGAAACCGTCCGCCCACTTCGAGCATACGGTGGCCATCACCGAGAATGGCCCCGAAATTTTAACCCAGCCGTCCCGCTCGGCGGCGTTGGCTTATGTATGATTCGCTATGGCTAAGGACGAACCGATCAAACTGGAAGGAGTGGTCAAGGAACTGCTGCCCAACACCATGTTTCGGGTGGAAGTGGCCGAAGGACATATTATCCTGGCACACATCTCCGGTAAAATGAGGCTCCATTTCATCAAGCTGCTGCCGGGGGACAAGGTATTGATGGAAATGTCGCCCTATGATTTGACAAAGGGGCGGATCATCCGGAGACTGTAAGTATAAAGGTTAGAATTTTTACGGAGTATAAATTTTAAGATGAAGGTGAAACCGTCGGTAAAAAGAATTTGTGAACGGTGCAAGATTGTCAAACGGAAAGGAGTGGTCTGGGTCATCTGCCCCAATCCCCGCCATAAGCAGAGGCAGGGGTAGCGCTTGACCCCCGAAAATATTCACTGTTCGCCAAAGGAGAATGTAAATGCCGAGAATCGTAGGGGTGGACATCCCCAAGAACAAAAGAGTCGAAATAGCTCTGACGTATATCTACGGAATCGGACGGCATCTTTCCAGCGATGTACTCCGGAAAGTGGGAGTTGACCCTAATACCCGGGCCAAGGATCTCACCGAAGAGGAAATCGGGAAAATCAATGCCGCCATCCAGGAAGGATACGCGGTGGAAGGTGACCTGAGGCGAAACGTGTCCGGAAATATTAAGAGGTTGATGTCGATCAGCAGCTACCGGGGTGTCAGGCACCGGAAAGGTCTTCCGGTGCGGGGCCAGCGAACCCATACCAACGCCCGGACCCGAAAGGGACCGGGCAAGACCGTGGGAGCGAAGAGGAAGAAAAAAGGTCCCCGTTAAGCTGTCGAAAAAATCGACATTCTTTTTGAATTATTCGTGAAATCCGGAAGGGAGGAATTGTAAGAATGGCTAAAGCAAAGGGGAAAACCAAATCCGGACCGAAGTCGAAGCCCGCCAGGAAAAAGACTGTCCGATCGGCGACCTCCGGGGTGGTTCATGTTCAGTCCACCTTTAACAATATCATCATCTCCATCACCGATCGTCAGGGCAACGTCATCTTCTGGTCAAGCGCCGGCCGGGCCGGTTTTAAGGGTTCGCGAAAAAGCACCGCCTTCGCGGCCCAGACCGTGGCCCAGCAGGTGGGAAGCGAGGCCCGCTCGATAGGGATGAGGGAGGTGGAAGTATGGGTGAAGGGCCCCGGAGCGGGTCGAGAATCCGCCATCCGATCCCTTCAGAGTTTGGGTATGAAAATCACGGTCATCAGGGACGTGACTCCGGTTCCCCATAACGGCTGCCGCCCCCCCAAGAGGAGGAGAGTATAATGGCAAGATACCTTGGACCGGTTTGCCGCCTGTGCCGGAGAGAGCAGACGAAACTTTTTCTGAAGGGCGCCAAATGTACCATGAGCAAGTGCCCCCTGGAAAAAGGGCGGAAGCCGCCCGGGCCGCAGCGTTATCACCGCCGCAAGATTTCCGATTACGGGCTGCAGTTGAGGGAAAAACAGAAATTAAAGAGAATCTACTGCATTCTGGAGAAGCAGTTCAGGAATTATTTTAAATTGGCCAGCAGGCAGAAGGGAGTAACCGGTGAAAATCTGCTCCGGATACTGAACATTCGTCTTGATAACGTGGTGCACCGGCTCGGCTTCGCGCCCGCCATCAGAACGGCGCGTCAGTTTGTTCGCCACGGCCACATCAAGGTCAACGGGCGCCGGGTGGATTATCCCGGTTATCAGGTGAAGATGGGAGACGTAATCGAGGTCCGCGACCGGGGTACCAGTCGCCAGCGGGCGGCGGAGTCTCTGGAGTCCCGCACCCAGGAGATCCCCGAATGGCTGGATTTGAATAAAAATCAATTCCGGGCCCGGGTAATCAGAATGCCCGAAATGGAAGATATCAACGTGCCGGTGGACATTTCATTAGTGGTGGGACTTTATTCGAAGTATTGAATGCGGATCTTATTGCTTCACCGCGCCATTATCTGCGGCTTAAAAATCCGATAGGGAAAAATTTTCAGGAGGAGAAGTTATGGCTATTGTCATGGGGAAGTTCGAGCTTCCTAAAAAGCTCTTTTGGGACGAAGAGACGGCTACCGGCACCTACACCAAGTTCATCGCCGAGCCGTTCGAGCGCGGTTACGGATATACGCTCGGAAACTCCCTGAGGAGAGTGCTCCTTTCTTCACTGGAAGGAGCGGCGATCACCAACATCAAAATTGATGGAGTTCTCCATGAATTCGCCACCATCGAGGGCGTCAATGAAGATGTGACCGAAATTATTTTGAACCTGAAAAAGATCGTTCTGAAAATGGACGGCCGCCAGCCCCGCTTGATCAAACTGTCCGCCAAGGGAGCGAAAGACGTGACCGCCGCGGATATCGATACCGGCGGGACGGTGGAGATCGTTAACCCGGATCAGCGCATTGCCCGTTTGAACAAAGGAGCTGCCCTGAATATGGAGATGGGAGTGGGACTGGGTCGCGGTTACCGGCCGGCCGAGCTGAACAAAGAGGATGATGATGCAATCGGAGTGATACCCATCGATGCGATCTTCACCCCGGTCCGGAAAGTGAAATATTACGTTGAAGACACCCGGGTCGGGCAGCGGACCGATTACAATCGCCTGATCCTGGAAGTCTGGACCGATGGCCGTCTCAATCCCCGGGAAGCACTTATTCAAGCTTCAGCCATTCTGAAAAAGCACCTGGATCTATTCACCGATTACGACCGCTACACCGTGGAATTTGAAGAAGAAGAAGCCGAAACCCGGGATGAAGAAGATAAACAGCAGAAACTGCTTAATATGCCGATAACCGAAATCGAGCTTTCGGTCCGGTCCTCCAACTGTATAAAGGCGGCCAAGATTAAAACCATCCGGGATCTGGTCACGAAGAACGAGGCGGAGATGCTTAAATACCGCAACTTCGGCAAAAAGTCCCTGGAGGAAATCAAAGGGATTCTGTCAAGTCTGGGTCTTCATCTGGGAATGAAAGTTCCGGCCCCGGAGGAAGAAGACGTAAAGCAATTACTGGAGGGATGATCCGCCGTGCGCCACCGGAAAAAAACCTTAAAATTCAACCGGACTTCCGCCCACCGCAAGGCCTTGCTCCATAATCTGGTCGCCAGCTTGATCAGGGAGGAAAGGATTGTTACCACCGTGGCCCGGGCCAAGGCTGCCTCTTCCCTCGCCGACCGGATGGTAACCCTCGCTAAAAATGATTCCGTGGCGGCCCGGCGGCGCGCTTTCCGGATTCTCGGGGACAGGAACCTGGTTAAAAAGCTTTTCGGCGAGATCGGTCCCCGCTTCACCGGCCGGCCGGGGGGTTACACTCGGGTACTGAAGATGGCTTCTTTCCGCCGGGGGGACGGCAGCGCCCGGGCCCTGCTCGCTTTCACCGAAGAGGGAGAAAAGGTAAAGCCGTCATCCCCTTCGAAAAAAGAAAAGAAGAAGGCTAAAACCTGAGCCGAACGGCGTAGCGATGACCGTGGACGAAAAAAAGGTTCTCCTCAAGATGGTGCGGACCCTGCTGGAGGACTTGCAGATGATCCAGCAGCGGGGAGCGGGCTACTATGAGTGCGGTTCGTTCATCAACCGCTACAATAAGCTTCTGGCGGCGGCCCGGGAACTTTTCCCCAATTCGAAGCTGATGGAAACTTTCAGCCCGATCGAGGAAGTGTCCTCGGTCGATCCGGCGGACAAGATGAAGATGACCCAGAAGGTTTTCATCGAAGGAAACCAGCTCGCCTCCCTCATCGAATCCTGCCTTCAGTAATATTCAGGCCGGCAGAACTCGGAGCGACCGTCCCGCCGGTCGGGAAGCTACGAGGAGCTCGCCGAGATGTCTCCCATCGTCGGTTCGGTTATGCGCTGGAAATCCCCGAAGGCGATCTGAAGCGTGTCGGTATGGCTCTCGGCGTTGAAGAAGATGTCCTTTTCCCCCGAGAGAGCGGTGTCCGCGTAAACCGGAATTCCATAAAGCGGGCCGAGAGGAGTCATGGTCCCCACCTCGCAGTCGGGGATGCAATCATGAATATCTTTCTCGCTCGCCAGTTCCCCTTTTTTCGCCCCCGCGACTTTTTTCAGCTTGGCGAAATCGATCATCCGGGGGGCCGGAACGACCGCCAGGGCGGGCTGACCGTCCAGCTTCACCACCACCGTCTTCACCATCCGGTTCCCGGGAACATGCTGAGAAGCCGCCACTTCCTGGGTGGTGAAGACTTCGTCGTGCTTGAAACTCTTAAACTTTACCTTATTGTCCTTCAAGAATTTTTTCAACCTTCTGGAAACGGCCATAACGCCTCCTTTGGACTTAGCCATCGCTGGGCTCAAGCGACGTTGAGATCAGAAAACAGTTGGAGGAAATCGGAAAGCGGTAGGGAGATCGGAAACCAGAAGTCAGAAATCAGAGGTCAGAAGTCAGATTTCAGAAGTCCAATGCTCGATGTCGGATATCTGTCTTCCGTATTCTGTCCTCTGTCTTCTGTTATCTGTTCTCGGTTTTCCCTACGGTTTTCCGTTCTCTAACAACCGATTTCCGAAAAACCTCGTTTACTCCGGCACTTCCAGGCGAAAAGTGTAGTTGTTCCCGGCCTGATAGGGGAGAGCCTTTTTATAAACCGAGCTTTCGTTTTTCCAGTAGGTAACAAAAGCGGTGGCCGATTCGGCCTGGATGGTGAATTTGATTTTCCCCAGGTCGCCCCCGGAGCCGGTGTGTTCACGGTTGGCGCCGTCCTTCAAGATGATGTTTACCCCCGGCTGGGGATTGCCGCCCGCGGTGACGAATTTAAGGGTGATGTGAGTGAAAGGAGGCCCGAGTCCCCGTTCGGATTCGCCGGCGTTGGGAAAGAAGAGCAAAACGGCAAGAATAAAAGCTGCGAGCGAAACAATTTTCATTAGCTGCTCCTTACAATTTTTCCGTGAGGAAATTATTTTGCCAATCAGTTGCGCCGAAGGCGCTAAGTTATATTATAATATATTTTCCTTTTGGGTGTGAGTCAAATTTATTAATGCGCTCAATAATTTATAGTTCAGCTCCGATATAGCAATTTAAAAATTTAAAAACCTATGATTACCACGAAGACACCCCGATAAACCCCGATTAAATCTTCGGGGCAGAGGCGGGGTAAACTGCGAACACGATGGTGAATTTTGAAAAAAAGGTTCTCTTCCATTTTGTGTGGGTAGTTGTTAATAAACAGCAAAGGGACGCCAAGCCTCCTTCGCCATAGTAGCCTACGGCTACGGCGGCTGAACGGCGTCCAATACTTGTCCGCCGTAGTCCCGCCAATGCGGGACGAAGGAGGATCATAGCCCAGGGTGCAACCCTGGGAATAGAGGAAAATCACGTGCCATACCCGCACCCCAAGCAGCCTTCGCTCCGCCATAGCAGCGGAGCTGCGGCGGCCGGGCGGGGTGCTACATCTTCTAATTATTCTTTATCAGGGCAGCATCAGGCACAAGATGATGTGGCCCTTCGGCTTCGCTCAGGGCAGGCCACCCCTTCAGGGTGCTGGAGGTATGGGGCCATCTTCTTTTACCCGGCGATTCTCGCCGGGCTAAGATGTTCCACCCCCGTTGGGGTGGAAAGATAAACCGGTCAATTCTTTCGTTTTAATGCCTTACCCACACAAAATGGAAGAGAACCAAAAAAACTAAATTTATTATATATTTTCAAAAAAACTTCGTGACCTTCGTGGTTAAGAAACTACAACGCCGGCGGGTTGAGTCGATTTGCGAGGAACGGAATGAACGAATTTAGAAGATTGTTCGGCGCGGAAAAAGGGGAAATAAAAACAACCTGCGTCCTGCTTCCTTTTTTCCGGAAAGAAATTTTAAGATTCCTGGGAGTGAAAAAAATCTCCCGGGGGAAATTGTACGGAGTAGGGAAGGCCAGTCATTTCACTGTTATTCATACCGGAATGGGAGCCGTTTTTCTGGGCGACGCCGTTCTTCATTTAAAAGAAACCGCCTGCCGACAGCTTATTCTTTTCGGAGCCTGCGGGTTGATCGCGGGGAGAAAAGAGCTGGGGATCGGCAGCCTGGTCAGCCCGACAAAATGCTATGCGTCTGAAAGTTTCAGCCGGATGCTCTCGGAAACGGATGAGCCGAGGCCGGAGTTTTACCCCGACCGGGAGCTCCAAAGCCGTTTTCTCAGTCGAGCCGAGCCTGCCGGCGTCAAAGAAGTGGTCGCGCTCTCGGTCGGTTCATTGAAACTTCAGGAAGAAAGGCTCGATTCACTTCGACGTGAAGGAGCCGAGGTGGTCGATCTGGAGTGCGCCGCATTTTTCGCCGCCGCCCGCGCGACCGGTCGGTCCGCCCTGGCCCTCCTTTTTATCACCGATGTTGTCGGGGAGAAACCTTATTACCGTCGCTTGAGCGTGCGGGAGAAGCTGGCGCTTTTGAAAAAAATCCGCCGGGGCGGGAGACTCATATGCGGGTTTATCAAAGAGAATCGAGGAGACTGAAAAGAACTGAATCGACCGTCGGTTCATTATTTCCCCGTTTCGGTGTCAATAAAAAGCGGGAAATCAAGCGACTGGTGTACGAGATCGCCAAACGGGAGGATATTCCGCCCGAAGAAGTTCTGGCGGGTCTGGAAACGAAAAAATTTCTTCCGTTGAAGAGCATTCTTCTGCGTCGGCGTTATCCCATAGCTTTCCCCGGGCACGACAAAGCCGACTTTTATCTTCCCGAATTGCGTCTTGCTCCCGATCACTCCTTCACACGCTCGGATGAAGGTTTCCGTCCCCTGCGGCTTTACCTGGAGGATAAAGCGAGAGGGACTTTTTTAGAGCGTCGCTTCCGCGAGTTCTTTCCGGAAGCCGCCGTCATTCCGATCGGCACCCTCAGAGAGTTCCTGGAAGAAAGAAAAAGTTTCGCTATTTCCGATTACAACCTCCGCGCTCAGACCGTTTTCATCACCGCCTCCCGGGCCGATTTCTTCAAGCGCTGCCCCTGCACCCGGGGAGCGGTTCCCTGCGGCTATCACATCTTCAACCTCGCCTTCGGCTGCATTTTCGAGTGCACCTACTGCTATCTCCAGGAATACGTCAATACCCCCGGTCTCATCTTCCCCGCCAACCTGGAAAATTTTTTCGATGAATTTGAAACCTATCGGAAGAAGCCTTCGACCGGGAGCTGGCAGAAGGGTCCGCGTCTCCGGATCGGAACGGGAGAATTTTCCGACTCCCTGATGATCGATGAAATCACCGAGTACTCCCTTCCGCTCATCGAATTTTTCCGCGGGCGATCCGATGTTCTCTTCGAGTTCAAAACCAAAAGCGGAAATATCAGCAACCTCCTCCGCGCCCGGCACGGAGGAAACATCGTCATCGCCTGGTCGCTCAATCCCCGGCGGGTAATCGATGAGAATGAATTTTACGCGGCTTCCCTGAAAGAGCGCCTGGCCGCCGCCCGCCTTTGCGCCGAAGCGGGCTACCGGCTCGCCTTCCATTTCGATCCCGTCATTTTCTACCCCGGCTGGGAAAAAGATTACCGCGGGGTGGTGGATTCGCT
>Ga0272441_10006080_pt1 | contig 20517 bp, 15 predicted proteins | sample SSMProp6N_FD_193582 | JGI IMG/M metagenome (GOLD analysis project Ga0272441, IMG submission 193582) | Marine sediment archaeal communities from Little Sippewissett salt marsh, Falmouth, MA, United States - SSM-Prop-6N | ecosystem: Environmental > Aquatic > Marine > Wetlands > Sediment ...
TCGGGAGTGCTGGGGCAAATATCTAAGGTGCAGGTTTGGACAAATCGTCCCGTCTGGCCACAAGGATATGCTATGCCGGAACCAGATGAAAATTTAAAGCCCAAAGATTTAAATTGGGACCTTTGGCTGGGACCAGCTGAATACAGACCCTACACCCCCAATTTACATCCTTTTAACTGGAGAGGATGGTGGGACTATGGAACGGGTGCACTTGGTGATGTGGGTTGCCATCTAATAGACATCCCTTTCAGGACCCTGGGGCTTAAATATCCTACCGATGCAGAATGTAGTGCCGGAACTGTTTATACTCAAATGTGGAACGCTGATTATCACCCGGAAGGTTGTCCTCCATCCTCATTCATTACCCTGCACTTTGATGCGACAGAAAAAAGTAAATCGGCAATTGAAATGACCTGGAGCGATGGTGGGATAAGACCATCTCATCCGGAAATAATTCCTGCAGATAGTGATATTGGAGGGCCGGGAAGTTATAATGGTGTACTTATAATAGGAGAAAACGGCATAATCTCGACTAATATAAATGATAGTTCTCCATTAACTCCTAAACTATATCTAAATGATGGAACCACAGATTTTGGTCCCGAAACAGAACAGAGTGAGGAACCGGAATACGGCCATCAGCGCAAATGGACAGATGCTTGTAAAGCTGGTTTTAATAGTCCTGAGCATTTGGCCTTAACCTCGTCCTTTGATTATGCAGGCCCGATGACCGAGACTGTCTTAATGGGTAATCTTGCTATTCGCAGCTATATGTTAAGAAAAGAGAACAGCGAAGGGAAAATGGAATTTTTTGCGCGTAAAAAGTTATTATGGGATGGAGAAAATATGAAAATTACTAACCTTGAAGAGGCAAACCAATTTGTGGGAAGGACCTATAGACCAGGTTGGGAAATGTAAGAATGTTTCCTTTATACCCACTGTAGATTTGCTGCTAAAAATTTACTTATCGAATATGAATTTAAATATGATAGAATCGAATGTGCATATTAATAAGTTAGCACGGTTTATTATAGTAGGTTTTTTGCTTATTAATGCTGCATGTAAAGAATCTAATAAGTCTCCTGAGGAATCTAAAAGTTCTTCGGTAATAATAGATAATTTGGCTATTAGTCGTATTGACTCAACTTTAAAAAGTTTTGTTGATTCCGGTAAAATAGCCGGGGTTTCCGCGCTCATCTATGAAAAAGACAAGGAAGTGTATTTCAATGCCTTCGGCTACGCCGATCGCGAGGCGAAAAAACCCATGGCCCGCAATACTATTGTACAGATATATTCCATGACCAAACCAATAACCGGTACGGCACTCATGACCTTGTATGAAGACGGTGCCTTTGACCTGGACGACCCTGTTTCCAAATACGCACCTGAATTTGCAAACATGAAAGTCTATGAGGGTGAAGATGCTTCGGGTAATCCGGTTCTGACAGATCCTAAACGTCCCATGACCATCCGCGACCTTACCCGCCATACGGCAGGATTTGGAAGGAATGCGGACATTCCCGGTTTGGGATTACTGATAAAGGAAGCAGATGCATTAAACAGAAACAATACCCTGGTAGAAATGGCCCAAAAAATGGGTGAAACCCCACTATATTTTCATCCGGGTGAACAATGGGAATACGGGCCCTGTGTAGATGTTCAGGCCTTTATGGTTGAACGGATTTCAGGACAGCCGTATGGTGAATATGTGAGGGAAAATGTTTTAGATCCACTTGGCATGAAAGAGACACGTTATTATGTCCCCGAATATGACCGTGGTCGCTTTTCGGCTATGTATTTACAAAATGACGACGGCGTACTCAACCAACTACCCGACGAGGAAGCAAAATCCGATTATTTTAATCATTGGCCTTTAACCCGGGGGGGATCCGGACTAACTTCTACACTTGACAATTATATGCGATTTGCTCGTATGATGGTGCATGAAGGAACATTGGATTCTGTAACGATCCTAAAACCGGAAACTGTAAAATTAATGTCCACAAATCATTTAGCGGACAGTATTGAAAAGCGGTCCTTTCTGCCAAGTAAAGGTCAGGTAGGTTTTGGTATTGATTTCGCAGTACGATTGCGTCCTCCTGTATCCAGGGAAGAAAACAATGGCGTAGTGGGCGAGTTTTTCTGGGATGGCGCTGCGAGTACCCTGTTCTGGATAGATCCTGTAAATGAACTTACAGCCGTCTTATTTGTACAACTATTTCCTTATGACCAAATAGGACTGCACAAAAGTTTCCGCGATGCTGTATATGGTCCTTTTAGGGCTGATCAGCACTAATTTAATAGCGCTGTTTTACAAAGATTTTAAATCCTTTATTGTTTTGAAAGCAATGTCTACCTGGTCATCATTTACAATGATAGTGAATTCATTAGTTGTAGAAATAACTTCATAAAGGACAATCCCCTCCCACGCCAATCGCTGAAAAATGAAATAGTAAATCCCCGGAACTGAAACATTCTCTGCGGGGAGTTTTACAGTAATGGAAGCCAGGTTTTCCGCTTTCTGTGTACACTTTTCTTCCTTAAAAATCTCTTCTATGATACTGTCCAAACTATTGCTTACTACTATATTAAGCTCATTAACCCCTCTTGACGAGGTGTAAAAGACATCTTTGTTTTTATTCACCTCCTCCAGGAGTGCAGTTTGTTTTTCTAAAATGGTATCGGAAACCAGAAAGGTAAAATCTGTTAGTGATGAGCGTACTGTGATTTCCCCAATATTTTTAAGAACTTTTATTATTTTGTGAGTCGCTCTGAATTCAAGATCATCAGACAAACGTTTAAGCGCCATAACTATAGCCCCATTGCGGATATCTTTTCCCAATTCTTCCTGAATTTCCGGTTTGATAAGTCGCGAGAGCGAAGTAAGGTTAATAATTCCCTGGGCAAGAGCACTTTGTAAAAATGGTTTCTTTTTAATGTAATGTTCTACAACAGACGAGATTGTTTTCATATTTAAAGTATTGCGTCAAAAATAACATACTGTTATAAATAAAACAAATTTTTAAAAATGATAGAAAGCGTCTTCCAGATGCTCTATGATATATCTGTCATTTTTTTTTAAGATAGTAATGATATCAAACCTTACCTCCCTCTCAAATTTATTGGTGTTTATATAATAATCGGCCGCTGTTACCAGTAAGCCTATTTTCTTTTTGCTTACCGTTTCCGCAATATTTTCAAAATATGCAGATCTTCTCGACTTCACTTCAATTATGGCAATTGTATTACCCTTTTGCGCAATAATGTCAATTTCAGCTTTCAAATAGCGGTAATTACGACATATAATATGGTATCCCTTTTTCACTAAATAAGCTGTGGCTAATTCTTCACCTTCCTTCCCAAATTCATTATGCGCACCCATAAATTCTTCAATTTCTTAAAAAATAAAGCAGTTGGTCGAAAACATTGGTAATTCATCCCCAATTTCAACAAGAAGATTGTAATTTCATTGCAGAATAACGAAAATACTTGGATCAGAATACTATCCATTAAGTTTAAGCGTTAAGAATTTGCCCCTAAACACATGAACGTTCTTAAAGCCTAAAAAACTATGGAATACTTCGTTAATTGTAATACCTCTACATTAGCGCCGTACACAACACCCTTGGATAAATATAGGGCGGCGCATTTGTACAGAAGACTGGGTTTTAGTGCCTCAGTACAGACTATAGACCAAGCAGTTGGCCAAACAGCCGGCAATTTGGTAAATAGTTTGATCAATGAAGCGGTCAATATGGCCCCCACTCCTGCTCCTGCGTGGGCAGATTGGAACAACAGCAACTATCCGGCAGACGATGATCTGGCAGGACAAGTTAGACGTGCCCAAAGAGAGGAATGGAGGATTAGCTATACCAATGACTTGCTGAATAACAATCTTAGGGAGCGACTAAGCTTTTTCTGGAGCAACCACTTTGTTACAGAACTGGATGTTTATGATTGTAATTCCTTCCTTTATTATTATGTAAATTGTCTTCAAAGGAATGCAATAGGTAATTTTAGAACATTTGTAAGTGAAATTGGCCTAACCAGTGCCATGCTTTATTACCTTGATGGGGTATATAATAATGGGAATAACCCAAATGAGAATTATGCAAGGGAATTGTATGAGCTCTTTTCATTAGGTGAAGGAAATGGTTACACCGAACAGGATATTATTGAGACGGCAAAGGCCCTTACCGGTTATGTTGAAAGAGGCGAAATAGGCTGTGAACAGGTTCTTTTTGATCCCACACGATTTGATGCCGGCCCTAAAACTATTCTGGGTCAGACAGGCAACTGGAATTATGATGATGTCATAAATATACTTTTTCAGGAAAGACCAAATGAAATAGCTGGTTTTATATGTCAAAAATTATACGAATATTTTGTTCATCCGGATTCCAGTGACGATGCAGGGAATGCGCAAACCATAATTTCAGGCATGGCCAGCACCTTTATCGCCAATAACTTTGAAATTGCACCGGTACTTGCGCAACTTTTCTCAAGTCAGCACTTTTTTGATGATGAGGCAATAGGAGTTATTATAAAGAGTCCTTTTGATATTTACCTTAGTCTAATTAATGAAACCAATTTTGCGTATGACAATGGAACTTTACTCAATGTAATTGATACTAGCCGACTTTTAGGACAGGAACTTTTTGATCCAGTGGATGTTGCCGGATGGCAAAGAAACAGGACATGGATTAACACCAACTTTATGATCGGGCGATGGCTTTCCGCTGAGGTATATCTGGAAATGTTTTACCAGAACAACCCGCAGCAATTCCGAACCCTTGCAATGGATGCTGTTGGTGGTGCTAACAGCAATACAAGTAATCCCGAAACTGTGGTGACAGCCATAGTAGATAAAATTACTCCAAAAGGATTGCTTACACCCCAGGATTTTGAAAATGCAATGTCTGTTTTCAAAATTGAAGATGTACCGGAGAACTATTATGGTTCGGATTATATTCCTGGTGGACTTGGATTATGGATGCTTTCCGTTAGCCCGGAAGTACCTTCACAAGTATTCTTATTGCTTATGCATTTATCCAGACAACCTGAGTTTCAACTAAAATAAAACCTACGACTATGTGTAATAATCATTTACCTATCAATATAAAAAACAACGGACACGACGAGGAACATAAGTATTGGAGCCGTCGATCCTTTTTACAGGCGTTGGGCATTGCCGGGTCTGGTTCTATGATGCTCGGCAGTAATATGTTGACCGCATCTGCACCGTCCCCACTGACCGCGGCTATTGCCAATGCCGATACAGACAGTATACTTATCCTAATACGCCTTTCAGGTGGTAATGACGGATTGAGTACCGTGATCCCTATTGAGCAATACGATACATACGCCAATGCAAGACCTAATATCTATATTCCGGAAAGTAAGATCCTTAAACTTACTGATGAGTTTGGAATCCCTACGTATATGAATTCCCTGGAACCCATGTGGGGTGCCGGGCAGGTAAAAGCGGTTCATGGTGTAGGCTATGAAAATCAAAGTTTATCTCACTTTACAGGGTCTGATATTTATGCGAATACCGATTTGACAACTACTGGTTTCGATGGACTGAATACAGGTTGGATGGGTCGTTATTTCGAAAATATTTACCCGGATTACCTGGTAAACCCCCCTGCAGCACCTGCAGCCATCCAAATTGGAAATTTTGGTAGTCTGGTATTCCAGGGTGAAGAAACCAACTATGCCTTTGTTACTTCAAATATCGATCAGTTAGAAGAAATTGCAGAATCCGGAGTTCAGTACAGCCTGGATGACAGTTTGTTCAATAACTGTATGTATGGAGATCAGCTTAAGTTCTTAAGAGGAGTAGCCAATACCACATATGAATACTCCGGACTTATCCATGAAGCTTATGAAAGAGGACAAAATCAGGTTCAATATCAGGACAATGGTTTTGCAAGGCAATTAGCGCTTTTGGCCAGGCTTATTAAGGGTAATTTAGGTACAAAAGTATACATGATCTCAATGGGAGGTTTTGATACCCACGGAAATCAGCCTCTTGCTCATGAGCGATTGATGTCTAATTTGTCTATCGCTATCAATAACTTTTATGAAGATATTGCATTCACTCAACAAGATGAAAAAGTATTGAGTATGACATTTTCCGAATTCGGAAGACGAATATTTGAAAACGGATCAAACGGAACAGACCACGGTAAGGCTGCCCCAACCTTATTTTTCGGTTCCGGGCTTAATGGAAGTGCCTTTGTAGGGGAACACCCTTCTTTGGAAAGTCCTAATGGACGAGGAAATCTTGAATATACGATGGACTTTAGGGATCTGTATGCCACGGTCCTTGCAGAATGGCTATGTGTCCCTATACCTTTGGTAGAGCAGCACTTACTAAATCACCCATATGCGCCGGTTGATCTTGGCTTTAATTGTAGTGGTGTGGAATTCCCCGATATTGTATATAGCGATGAACCACCAACGCCTCCAATGCCTGAAGATCCGGTTGCAGAAGATCCAACTCCTGAATTATTGGAAGCCATTGTTCACAAGCCATTTTATCCCACAAAAAGTACACCGCATATCTATTTAGAAATGCCTTTTACTGCTCATGTTGATATTCAATTATATAATATCCTGGGACAAAATGTTGGAACAGTCTATAATCAGATTATGTCGGAAGGTTCTACCGAAATCAACATAAGGGAAAATTTACCTTCACATTTGTCTACAGGCAAATACATATATAGGATACAAGTTTCAGACAAGAAAATGTCTAAATCGATAATGGTAGCTTAGGTTACCCCTACTTTGCATAATTGCCCCCGGACACCGGAAATCCCTTCTAAAAGGATCTGGTGTTCCGGGGGTTTTCTTTTTCCTGGCGACTTGGTGTTTGGTCTGAAATAATAGTTATTTTTGTGCCTTAATCCATTTTTGATGTCGGAACACCTGCATAAACCTGCCAGATATACAATCACAGCAGCTTTGCCTTATACAAACGGCCCTATTCATATTGGTCACTTGGCCGGAGTCTACGTCCCTGCCGATATCTATGCAAGATACCTCAGGTTAAATGGTAATGAAGTGGCCTTTGTTTGCGGAAGTGATGAACATGGCGTGGCCATACCCATGAAGGCTAAAAAAGAAGGAGTTACACCAAAAGAGATTATTGACAAATACCATGGCATTATAAAAAAATCATTTGCAGATTTTGGAATATCATTTGACAACTATTCACGTACCTCCGCCCAAATTCATCATGAAACGGCCAGCGATTTTTTTAAAACTTTATACGAACAAGGTGATTTCCTGGAGGAGGTAACAGCTCAACTTTACGATGAGGAAGCCCAGCAATTTCTCGCAGACCGATTTGTCATTGGAACCTGCCCTAAATGCGGTTACGAAGAGGCTTATGGAGATCAGTGTGAAAACTGCGGTTCTTCACTTAATGCGACAGACCTTATAAATCCGAAATCGACAATTTCCGGTGCCGTGCCAACCCTTAAAGAAACCAAACATTGGTTCCTGCCCTTAGACCAGTATGAAGATTTTTTAAAAGAATGGATCATAATTGGTCATAAAAACGATTGGAAACCTAACGTTTACGGGCAATGTAAATCATGGATAGATGATGGGTTAAAGCCAAGAGCCGTAACGCGCGATCTGGACTGGGGAATTCCTGTTCCTGTTAAAGGTGGTGAAGGGAAAGTATTATATGTTTGGTTTGATGCACCTATAGGGTATATTTCATCTACCAAAGAATGGGCTGCCAGAACAGGAAAAGACTGGGAATTATACTGGAAGTCAAAAGACACCAAACTGGTCCACTTTATCGGAAAAGACAATATCGTTTTTCACTGTATTATTTTTCCCTGCATGCTAAAGGCGCATAAAGACTATATTTTACCTGAAAATGTTCCGGCCAATGAATTTCTGAACCTGGAGGGAAACAAATTATCTACTTCTAAGAACTGGGCCGTTTGGCTTCACGAGTATTTGGCAGAATTCCCTGATATGCAGGATGTTTTGCGCTATACGCTTACTGCAAATGCCCCGGAAACGAAGGATAATGATTTTACATGGAAAGATTTTCAGGCACGAAACAACAATGAATTGGTTGCCATTTTTGGTAATTTCATAAACAGGGTAGTCGTACTTACCAACAAATACTTTGATGGAGTTGTCCCCGGACTAAATCAATTTACACAAGTTGATAAAAATACTTTAGAGACTCTAAAATCATATCCCGGAATCATTTCAGACTCTATTGAACGCTACCGCTTTCGTGAGGCAAGTCAGGAATTAATGAATCTGGCACGTCTTGGCAATAAATATCTGGCGGATGAAGAACCATGGAAAGTCATAAAGGAGGATAAAGAAAGAGTGCAGACCATTATGTTTGTAGCCCTTCAAATAGCTGCTGCCCTCGCCGTTCTGGGTGAACCGTTCTTGCCATTTACCTCAGCAAAATTGAAAATAATTTTATCCATCATGGAAAAGACCTCTGTCGGGAATTCTGACCTTGCAGAGCTCTCCTGGCCTGATGTTTCAAAAAAAGAAACCCTTCTTCCTAAAGGCCTCCAAATAGGTAAACCTGAATTACTGTTCCGAAAAGTAGAAGACGATGAAATACAGGCACAACTAAGCAAACTGGAAGCCACAAAAAAAATAAACGAATCTGAAAAGAAAACTGTTATGCCGCAAAAAGAGACTATAAATTTTGAAGATTTTAGCAAAATGGACTTACGTGTGGGTACTATTTTAGAAGCAGAAAAAATGCCTAAAACGAAAAAGCTTATGGTTCTTAAGGTAGATACTGGAATAGATACCCGGACAATCGTTTCCGGCATTGCCGAAAGTTTTAGTCCTGAGGAAATCATAGGAAGACAAGTAACCGTTTTGGTGAATCTTGCGCCCAGGGCACTCCGTGGAGTAGAAAGTGAAGGCATGATTTTAATGACTGAAAATAAAGAAGGGAAACTGATATTCCTTAACCCGAGCGAGGAAGGGGTTGCAAATGGGGAGCCCATAAATTAAGACGATTCAATGATTGTCCGGTTGGGCGATACCCCTTGTTACTTCAATACATAATATATATTTCATGGAACTCGTCCCATTTATTGCCCGCTATACCAAACTGCCAGTAAAGAGCATCCAAAATACTATTGCCTTACTTAATGAAGATTGTACGGTTCCCTTTATCTCCAGGTATAGAAAAGAACGAACCGGTAATCTGGATGAGGTTCAAATAGGCCATATTGTAACTCATAAACTACAATATGAAACATTGGAGAAACGCAGAAGTACAATCCTAAAATCTCTTGAAGAATATAATGTGCTGACCAGGGACCTGCAAACCAAAATTAGCCAGGCGACAACATTGAGCCTTTTGGAGGATTTATACCTCCCCTTCAGAAAGAAACGTAAAACCAAGGCTGAAGTAGCTAAAAATAATGGTTTGGAAGGCTTGGCCAAAATAATCATGGCACAAAATACCGGAAACCTTGATGCAGTTGCCCCAAAATTCTTCAATAAAGCAGTGCTGAATTCGGCCCAGGCCTTCGAGGGTGCCAGACATATAATCGCTGAATGGATTAATGAGCGCAGCGATATCAGGAGCCTAATACGTTTCCAGCTGAATAGGTATGCCCTTCTATCTACCAAACTGGTAAGTTCTAAAAAAAATGAAGAAAAAGCCCAGAAATACAGGGACTATTTCGATTGGAGCGAACCTCTTTCCAAGTGTCCTTCCCACCGTTTATTGGCAATCCTGCGGGCAGAAAATGAGGGTTTTATTAGGACAAAACTAGAAATAGATCAGGATAAGGTGTTTTACCAAATTGAAGAAAAGCTTGTTTTGCGTAACAATGCCTGTTCTTCGCAAATCAAAATAGCCATCCAGGATGCCTATAAACGTTTGTTATTTCCATCCCTTTCTAATGAGACATTTAAGAATGCTAAGGAAAAAGCTGATGAAGCCGCCATCGCGGTATTTTCTAAAAACCTGAAACAACTATTACTTGGAGCGCCCCTGGGAGAAAAACGAATAATGGCAATTGATCCCGGGTTTAGAACAGGTTGTAAGCTTGTTTGTTTAAATGAACGGGGTGACCTGGAACACAATGAGACTATTTATCCTAATGCTCCACAAAACGACCGTAAAGGGGCTATGAAAAAAATCAGTTCCCTGGCAGATGCTTATAAAATAGAGGCCATTGCTATTGGCAACGGAACTGCTTCGCGAGAGACCGAACAACTTATTAAACACCTTCAGTTTAGAAATCCTATAGAAGTTTATGTAGTAAGTGAAGCCGGGGCATCAATCTACTCGGCTTCCAAAATAGCGCGTGACGAATTTCCCAATTATGATGTAACCGTTCGTGGTGCGGTTTCCATCGGCAGGAGATTGGCAGATCCCCTTGCAGAATTGGTCAAACTTGACCCAAAATCAATAGGAGTTGGACAATATCAGCACGATGTGGATCAAGAAAGCTTAAAAAGATCATTGGATGCCGTAGTGGAAAGCTGCGTGAATTTTGTTGGTGTAAATATCAATACTGCCAGTGTTCCCTTATTGTCCCATGTTTCAGGTTTGGGCCCAAAATTAGCCGAAAACATTGTGAATTACAGAAACCAAAATGGGGCCTTTTCCAATAGGGAGGAAATACAAAAAGTGCCAAGATTAGGTAGTAAGGCATTTGAACAGGGAGCTGCTTTCTTGCGTATAAAAGGGGGTAATAATCCTCTGGATGATTCTGCTGTACACCCGGAAAGCTATAGTATTGTTCAAAAAATGGCCAAGGACAATCAAATGGCAATAACAGAGCTCATTGGCAACAAAGAAGTTCTTCAAAAAATAGATCTTAAGGCCTATTGCACCGATAATGTGGGCCTGCCCACCTTGAAGGATATCATCGGGGAGCTCGAAAAACCTGGCCTGGACCTTAGGGAAAAAGCAAAAGTCTTTACCTTTAATGAAAATATCAGGAGCATCACGGATATAAGAGAAGGACAATTATTGCCGGGCATAGTGAACAATATTACCAATTTTGGCTGTTTTGTGGATCTTGGGATTAAAGAAAGTGGATTAATCCATATTTCACAGCTTTCCGATACTTTCGTTAAAGATGTAAACGAACATGTAACTCTTCACCAACAAGTTATAGTAAAGGTCTTGGAGGTGGATATTGATCGAAAACGCATCCAGCTTGCATTATATAAGTAGGATTTTTTCCAGTGATGAAAGTATTAGGTCAATTAAATTGCTCGTTAGCTGATTTCATTTTTCCCACTTTTACTGTTAAAAACTGATCCTTTTCTTATAAGGGCAGCTAATTATTTATCTTCCCTTTTTTTTGTACCTTATATAACCTGAGAATAAAGGTGTTCATCAATCAAAAGTCAATAGATTAAGTTATATTGAAGCAGGTAGTAAAGAGAAGAGTTTTTGCAAATGATAGCTAAATATATAAATTAAGATAGTGCTGAAGATAGCCTATCACCCTATTTACAATCACCCTTTAGCGGAAGGTCACCGCTTTCCAATGATCAAATACGAGCTTCTGCCTCAGCAGCTCATACATGAGGGAACCTGTACTCCGGAAAACTTTTTTGAGCCCTCTATTCCAAATGATAAATACCTGGTAGCCGTACATGACCCGGAGTATTATTACGATCTGCTTAATCTCAAAATTCCATATAAAGAAGCCCGAAAAATTGGTTTCCCTCTTAGCGAACAATTGGTGGAGCGAGAACGCATCATAGCAGACGGTACGATGAAGGCCTGTGAATATGCCATGGAACAAGGTATCGCTATGAATATTGCCGGTGGTACACATCATGCCTTTTCCAACAGGGGGGAAGCCTTTTGTATGTTGAACGATCAGGCAATCGGGGCCCGTTATCTCCAATCAAAAAATCTTGCCGGTCAAATTCTAATTATTGATCTTGATGTACATCAGGGAAACGGTACCGCCGAGATTTTTAAAGATGACCCCTCGGTCTTTACTTTTTCAATGCACGGCGCCAATAATTATCCGTTTAAAAAAGAGACCTCAGACCTGGACATCGCTTTAAAAAAAGGAACAACAGACCGGGAATACCTTGCTGCTTTAAAAGATACTCTTGCCCGGCTTCTTGCGGAATTAAAGCCCGATTTCATCTTCTACCTTTGCGGAGTAGATATTCTGGATACAGACAAATTAGGGACCCTGTCGCTTTCGTTGGAAGGCTGTAGAAAACGTGATGAATTAGTGCTGGAAAGCTGTCATAAACTTCAAATACCTGTTCAGTGCAGCATGGGCGGGGGGTACTCTCCTGATATTAAAAAAATTGTGGAAGCTCATTCCAATACATTTCGATTAGCGCAGCATATATATTTCTGAATATTAGAAATGGATGATATAATCCTATCATTCGCCTTTCAACTTATTTTGTATTTTAACCTCTGAATATAAATAACCCATCTATGAGTATAGGACAAAGGCAATTTTCGCCCATTTTTTCGATTTTTATTTTTGGAATCCTAGCCCTTACTATTTACGGCTGCGCGGATAAAAAAGAAGAGAAAAAAATTATTGCCAAACCCCTCAAAACTTCTTCCAAACTTAAGGTCATTTTTGATTCAGACGCCAATAACGAGTTAGACGACCAGCACGCTCTTGCTTATTTGCTGTTTAATGGGGATACTTTTGAAGTAGATGCAGTGACGGTTAATGCCACCTATAACGGGGGTGACATACAAGGTCATTATGACGAAGCCTTACGGGTGATAAAATTGTGCAATCTTAACGATAAGATTCCTTTATTAAAAGGAGCGAATGCCAATTTTATAGACATTAGCAATGCGTGGAATCCGGAGAATTATGACGGACAAGAAGGTGTTGATCGCATCCTGGAGGCAACTAAAAAAGATACCCTGGTTATAATCGCAGTAGGTAAGTTAACAAACATAGCATTGGCTTTAAAAAAGGATCCTTCTTTTGCGGAACGAACCAAAATAGTATGGCTGGGATCTAACTATCCGGAGCCTGGGGAATACAACCAGGACAATGACACCATAGCCATGAATTATGTATTAAATAGCAACATCCCCTTTGAAATGGTTACCGTACGCTATGGCAAACCTTCCGGTACCGATGCTGTTAAAGTAACGAAGGAAGAAATAAACAGGAAAATGCCCGGTCTTGGACCTACTTCAATAGAACCGGTTACAGGCAGGCATGGAGGTGAATTTAAAACTTTTGGGGACTACTCGGTAAGTCTTTTTGAATATATTGACTACCATGGTGACCCTCCTTCCAGACCACTCTTTGATATGGTTGCTGTAGCTATTTTAAAAAATGAAAGCTGGGGGGAGCGCAAAATGATTCCTGCACCTGTACTTATTGATAATGAATGGATTGAGCGACCAGATAATAAGCGCAAAATTGCTGTTTGGGAAAACTTTAAAAAGGAAGAAATCCTGGAAGATTTCTATAGCAGCCTTAAGAATCCCGCTCCAGTTACTAAATAAAAAAAACAGAAATGCCAGAAATTGTTATCGTAGGGAGTTCTAATACCGATATGGTGGTAAAAACGCCAAGATTCCCGGAACCAGGAGAAACCATACTAGGTGGTGATTTTTTTATGTTCCCTGGCGGGAAAGGTGCCAATCAGGCAGTGGCTGCTGCACGTTTAGGCGGTAAACTCAGTTTTATTTGTTGCGTAGGAGATGATATTTTTGGTCAAAATGCGATCGAAGGTTATAAAAAAGAAGGAATTAACATGGATGGCGCATTAATTGTAAATGGTGAGCCATCCGGGGTTGCATTAATTACCGTAAATGCAGAAGGAGAAAATGAAATTGTCGTTGCTTCGGGGGCAAATAATCTTTTATCAAAAAAGCATTTAGAAGGTGCTTCTCAGCTGCTTCAAAAGGCTGATATCATTTTAACACAATTGGAAACACCTATACCGGTTATAGGATATTTAGCAAGCTACTGCAGGGAAAATAGTCAAAAGCTCATTATTAATCCGGCACCTGCTCAGGAATTATCAGATGACATTCTTAAAGAACTATATCTTATAACCCCAAATGAAACAGAAACCAGAATTCTCACTGGGATTGAAGTTGTTGATGAATCATCGGCAAGCAGGGCATGTGAAGCTCTTTTTCTGAAAGGCGTTAAAAATGTTCTAATTACAATGGGTAGCAGGGGTGCATTTTTTATGAATAGTGAGGTGCATTTTACTGCCAAAGTTCAAAAAGTGGATGCAATAGATACTACTGCAGCCGGCGATGTTTTTAATGGAGCACTGGCAGTCTGTTTGGCTCAAAACATGACCTGGAAGGAAAGTATTGAATTTGCCAATAAAGCAGCAGCGCTGTCTGTCACGAAAATGGGGGCACAGACCTCTGCTCCGTATCTCAATGAAATCATCTAATCTCTTATAATATGTTTATCATAGAATCGTACCCAATAGCTGTTTTCTTCTGTATAATTACCATGTTTGCCTGGGGCTCATGGGCAAATACACAGAAACTGGCTTCTCCAGACTGGCGTTTTGAACTGTTTTACTGGGACTATGTTTTTGGTATCGTAGTTTTTTCGTTGCTTCTGGCATTGACCGCAGGTAGCAGTGGAGATGCAGGTCGTCCTTTTTTACAAGACTTAGCGCAGGCAAGTTCTGAAAATTTAGGTTCTGCTTTTTTGGGAGGGATCTTGTTTAATGCAGCTAATATACTTCTGGTAGCCGCCATTACAATTGCCGGCATGTCTGTAGCCTTTCCGGTTGGAATAGGCCTTGCATTAGTCATAGGCGTAGTTGTAAATTATCTGGATATTCCAGTTGGGAATGCAGGCATGCTTTTTGGCGGAGTAGCACTTATAGTTATTGCCATGCTACTCAATGCAAATGCTTATAAAAAACTTTCGGTAAGTCAGGACAAAGTCCCAACCAAAGGCTTGGTTTTGGCAATTATTGCAGGTTTCTTAATGGGTTTCTTCTATAAATATGTGGCTAATTCGATGTTTCCGGAATTTACCAATCCCATTTCTGGAAAACTAAGTCCGTATACTGCAGTATTTATTTTTGCTATCGGAATTCTGGCGAGCAATTTCATTTTCAATACGCTGCTGATGAAAAAACCATTCGAAGGCAAAGCCGTCAGTTTTAAGGACTATTTTGTTGGTGGAAGCAAAAACCATCTCATGGGCATCCTGGGTGGGGCTATTTGGTGTATAGGAATGTCTTTTAGCATTCTGGCCTCTGATAAGGCAGGCCCTGCAATCTCATATGGTTTAGGCCAGGGAGCTACTGTAGTGGCTGCATTGTGGGGTATTTTTGTCTGGAAAGAATTTAAAGGTGCCCCAAAAGGAGTTCCCAGACTTCTTAATATTATGCTATTAGTTTATATCATCGGCCTGACTTTGATTGTTATGGCGAGATAATTAATCGCTTAAAAAAAATGACGAACAGGGCTAAAATCTTGCGGTTTTACGAAGTCCTTAGTAGCTAGATTTTGTAACTTTGATAAAAACATTTATTATGCTTTCAAAAAATATGGAAAAAGCCCTGAACGACCAAATCAGGATCGAAGCAGAATCTTCACAGATTTACTTGTCTATGGCTTCATGGGCAGAAGTAAAAGGACTTGAAGGAATTTCTCTTTTTATGTACAAACAGTCCGAAGAGGAAAGAATGCATATGCTGAAGCTAGTTAAATATGTAAATGAACGGGGAGGACAAGCGGCTATATCCGCATTAACTGAACCCAAAGCTGTTTACGATTCGTTTCAAAAGATGTTTGAAGATTTATATGATCATGAGATTTTTGTTTCCAAAAGCATCAATGAATTGGTACATGTAGCCCTACAGGAAAAAGATTACGCTACACATAATTTTCTTCAGTGGTATGTTGCCGAACAGATGGAAGAAGAAGCACTTGCGCGAACCATTTTAGATAAGATTAATCTAATTGGGAATGACAAAAGTGGGCTCTACCTATTTGATCGCGATGTACAGCAGATCACAGTAGAAAGCGCTGCTGCAGACACCCAACCATAAAAAAAGAGGATCATGAATGATCCTCTTTTCATTTAGTGAAATGTTAGTTGTACTAATAAGTACCACTCATTATTTACCCAACATTACCAATTCATTGCATTTAATCTCAGTAATATATCTTTTTTCACCTTCTTTGTTTTCATAGGAGCGATGAATGAGCTTACCTTCTACTGCTACTTCATTACCCTTGGCCAGGTAATTTTCAACAATCTCTGCGGTTTTGCCCCAGGCTACCACATTATGCCATTGGGTGTCCGTTACCTTTTCTCCCTTATTGTTTTTGTAAATCTCATTGGTAGCTACGGAAAATTTGGCCAATTTACCACCATTATCAAGGTTTACAATTTCCGGGTCTTGCCCCAGGTTTCCAATCAACTGTACTTTGTTTCTAAGTGCGTTCATAATTACTAATTTTAAGGATTAAACAGTTAATACTATCGGTTCTTATACTCCGACACTGCAAACATAGAACAGCAGTTTAGGGTTACTCGGTTAGGAAGTGCTTATTTTCGTTTGTAATCTTTTGTAGTCGTTTGCACTTGTTTATAATATTGATTATTAAATACTTATGCTGATTATAATAATATCGATTTAAAAAATTGTATTAGCCGGTATAACTTAACTAGTAGATTGCCCTAAGAGAAGTGTAAAGACTTTAAGGTTTTTAGACCCTTTGGCAATCCAATTTCCTATGTAAATATGTCATTGTAACAGTACCCGGGCCTAATTAAAAACTTTTATTCCTATCTTAGTCTACTATTCATAAAACACATATTAAAGTATGATTAGACAACTTCCCCTACTCTATATTTTACTCCTTTTAAATGTTACATTTTTAATTGGCCAGTCCACAGAAGAAGTAGTGGATCAATTAAAAAAAGAGGCCACAGAAAATTCTCAGTTAGAACAACTCGCTCATGAATTAATGGATGTTATCGGACCCCGTTTGGTAGGCACCCCTCAGATGACTAAAGCGCATGACTGGGCTGTAGCTACCTTTAAAAAATGGGGGATTAAAGCCCGAAATGAGGAATGGGGTACCTGGAGAGGTTGGGAACGCGGTATTACACATATAGATATGGTCTCCCCAAGAGTTGTTTCTTTAAGAGGCACACAACTGGCATGGAGCCCCGGTACTTCAGATTCAGGAATTACTGCAGAGGTCATAAACTTACCCGTGGTGGAAGATTCACTGGCATTTGCCAACTGGCTCCCTGATGTCAAAGGCAAATTTGTAACCGTCTCCATGAATCAGCCTACAGGACGGCCAGATTATAATTGGGAAGAATTTGCCACCGAGGAATCGTTTGAAAAAATGAAATCCCATCGGGAAGCGCAGACCAAGGCTTGGTATCAACAAATCAGAAATACCCGATATAACAGCAGAACCATCAACAGAGCGCTGGAAGAAGCAGGTGCTGCAGGCATTATTCAATCCAGATGGTCCGAAGGTTTTGGGGCCAACAAAATTTTTAGTGCCAATACCAAAACAATTCCGGTCATTGACCTTTCCCTGGAAGATTACGGAATGATATATAGATTGGCTGAGAACGACGACAAACCTGTATTAAAAGTGGTTTCTAAATCAAAAGAATTAGGAAGGGTCCCCACATTTAATACCATAGCCACCATTCCAGGCACAAAATTTCCTGATGAATATGTTGTTCTTTCTGCTCATTTTGATTCGTGGGATGGCGGTACCGGCGCAACCGATAACGGCACAGGCACAATTACTATGATGGAAACCGCACGTATTCTTAAAAAAATATATCCGAACCCTAAACGAACCATTATTATTGGACTTTGGGGTAGTGAGGAACAAGGACTCAATGGCTCCCGGGCTTTTGTTGAGGACAGGCCGGAAGTCGTAAAAGGGCTACAGGCCTTATTTAATCAGGATAATGGAACCGGACGGGTTGTTCAAATCTCCGGACAGGGATTCCTTCATGCCTACGATTATATGGGAAGCTGGCTCCAGGCCGTTCCGGAAGACATACGCGGCCATATTGAAACTACATACCCTGGATCTCCGGGCCGGGGAGGCTCTGATTATGCTTCTTTTGTTGCCATGGGAGTTCCGGCATTTTCACTTAGTTCCTTAAGCTGGAGTTATAGTGATTATACCTGGCATACCAATTTAGACACATATGACAAGATCGTTTTTGACGATGTGCGCAACAATGCTATTCTTACTGCAATCCTTACTTACATGGCCTGTGAGGACCCTGAGAAAACATCGAGGGAAAAAGCGATACTTCCAACTAGTCAGAAGACAGGAATAAAACAAGAATGGCCAACCCCCCGTTCTCCCAACAGGGCTGGCGGACAAGATAAAAATTAAATTATGAGAAAAATCAACCTCCTTTTTTGTTTGGCAATTGCTGCAATAGGATTTGCCCAAACCCCATCAGTTAAAATTTCACCTGATCTTACCATAGCTACTCCGGCAACTGTTGGAATGTCTGATATACGATTAAAGCGAATAGATGCCATGCTTAAAAAAGCTGTAAAGGATGGTGATATTCCGGGAGCCGTGGCTTTAATTGCAAGAGATGGAAAAATAGTGTTCCACAGCGCCTATGGTCTGGCTGATAATTCAGCAGGTATTAAAATTTATAATGATGCCATTTTCAGGATCGCCTCTCAGACAAAGGCCATTACTTCAACCGCGGTAATGATGCTCTGGGAAGAAGGAAAATTTAAATTAGATGATCCGGTTTCTAAATACATTCCCGAATTTAAAGATGCCAAAATCCTGGATACTTATAATGAAACAGATACCACATACACCAGTGTTCCTTCAGAAAAAGAAATTACGATTAGACATTTAATTTCACATACCTCCGGAATAGGTTATGGAGTAATTGACGGAGATCCAAGATTCAAAGCCATCTATCACAAGGCTGGTATTACAGATCTTTTTACTACTGAGGATATATCGATAGAAGAGAGCGTTAAGAAACTCGCCGGCCTTCCATTGCACCATACCCCGGGTGAGAAATTTACCTATAGCGAAGGTCTTGATGTTCTTGGCTACTTTATTGAAGTAGTCTCTGGTTTACCCTTTGATGAATTTCTGAGAACCCGGATTTTTGATCCTTTAGGCATGAACGATACCTGGTTTTATTTACCTAAAGAGAAGCATGACCGCTTGGTAAATGTTCAGCATAAAGTAGACGGGAAATGGGAAAAATACCCGGTTACGTTTTATGATACAGATTATCCTGTTAAAGGTGCTAAAAGGTTTTTTTCCGGTGGGGCGGGTCTTTCCAGTACCGCAAAAGATTACGCAACCTTCCTGCAAATGTATCTGAATAAGGGCGAGTTAAACGGAGTCAGGCTGCTGAGCAGAACCACCGTAAGAACCATCATGGCAAACCAAATTGGCGACATCTGGAAAGACGGCCCTAAGAATTATGGATTGGCATTTGGGGTAGTAAATCAAAAAGGTGAGGATTCTGGCGGCTTGGGCAGTGAAGGTACTTTTGACTGGGGTGGCTATTTTAATACGCAATATTTTGCGGATCCTGAGGAGCAGGTTATTGGTATCCTGATGAAACAAACCCAAGGCACATCAAACGATAATACAGCCTGGAAATTCCGGCAAATGGTATTTAGCGCTGTAGATGACTAAACTGACTTTTTATTATAAATTAAAATCTAATCGCCAATGTTTTTTGGGGTTTTTGCTATTGCCTTTATTTGGAATCGCCCAATTAACTTTTACGGAGTCCGAGGAAGGAATACAAATAAAAGAGGGTGATAAAAGTGTTCTTTTTTATCAAAAACAACCTAAGTCGATCAACGGTGAATTCTCGCGAAACAATTATGTCCATCCACTCCATGGGCTTGATGGATCTGTACTCACTGAAGATTTTCCCAAGGACCATCCCCATCACAGGGGTGTTTTTTGGGCATGGCATCAGGTATATATTGGAAATAGACAATTAGGAGATTCCTGGGAATGCAGCGATTTTACCTGGAATATCAGGGAAATTAGCAGTTCCAGGGACGATGATGTTCTAAAGCTTATGGTAAATACACATTGGCAATCTCCACTATGGTTAAACCAGGAGGGAAAACAAAAACCCTTCCTATTAGAAAATACCACGATTAGCGTTTATCCCGGAAAAAGTAACTATCGTATTATACGTTTTGAAATATCACTTCTAGCTCTTGAAGAGAACCTGAAAATAGGTGGTTCAGATGATGAAAAAGGCTACGGGGGTTTTTCTGTGCGAATGAAACTTCCTGAAGATGTTCAGTTTACGTCCAATAAGGGTAAGGTCATACCCGAAAATAGTGCCGTTAAAGCCGGAAAATGGATGAATATTTTTGGGTCATTAACCAATGAGGAAAACAATGCGGGAATCGTGATACTCTCCCACCAGGATTCTCCTGAGGATAAAGCAGATTGGATCTTAAGAGAAAAAGAAAGCATGCAGAATTGTGTTTATCCTAGCAGAACAGTTGTCCCTGTTT
>Ga0272441_10006081_pt1 | contig 20516 bp, 22 predicted proteins | sample SSMProp6N_FD_193582 | JGI IMG/M metagenome (GOLD analysis project Ga0272441, IMG submission 193582) | Marine sediment archaeal communities from Little Sippewissett salt marsh, Falmouth, MA, United States - SSM-Prop-6N | ecosystem: Environmental > Aquatic > Marine > Wetlands > Sediment ...
CCATCCCGCGTCGTCAGCCGACCCGGCCAGCCGGCGGCGCAAGATGCCGGTCGCTGCACTTTCCGGCCGCCGTTCACGCTGATAAACTGAACGCCCAACGAACTCTCGAGCGCGGTCGAGACAAAATCCCGGAGCCTTCTTGAGTGATCCAATTCAAGCTCCGCGGAATTCGAAGGGGCCGCAGCCATGCGCCTGTATCTGATCAATCCCGGTAACCCGCTCGTCAGCCTGACGTACGTCAAAGAGAGCCGCTGGAACCACTACCGCGTCTGGAAGCCACTCGGGCTGCTGGTCCTGGCCGCGCTGACCCCGCGGGAGTGGGAGATCTCCGTTTTTGACGAGAACATCCGCGTACCTGATTACGGTGCCCTGCCGCGCCCGGACCTGGTTGGCATTACCGCGTTTACCTCGCAGGCGAACCGCGCGTACGAAGTGGCGACCGAGTTCCACAACCGCGGCGTGCCCGTGGTCATGGGCGGCATTCATGCCTCGATGCGTCCCGACGAAGCCACGACGCGTGTGGACGCGGTGGTCACGGGGGAAGCCGAGCCGATCTGGGCCGAGGTCCTGGCCGATGTTCAGCGAGGTGCGCTGAAGCCCCGCTACGCCGGCGCGCATGCGGACATGGACGAGATTCCGCCGGCGCGGCATGACCTGCTGACCGGCGATTACGCCTGCGGCGCGATTCAGACGACGCGCGGCTGCCCGCTCAATTGCAGCTTCTGCAGCGTGACGGCTTTTAACGGGCATCGCTACCGGCAGCGGCCGATTGCGGACGTCGTGCGAGAATTCGGCGCGATCCAGGAAAAACACGTTCTGATCGTGGACGACAACCTCATCGGCACGCGCCCCGAGCATATCGCTCGGGCGAAGGACCTGTTTCGCGCCATGGTCCGGGCGAAACTGCGCAAGCAGTGGATCGCGCAGGCGACGATCAATATGGCCGATGACGAGGAGCTCCTGACACTGGCGGCCCAGGCCGGCTGTACCGGCGTGTTCATTGGCTTCGAATCGCTATCCGTTGCCGGGCTCCGCGCGCTGGGCGGGAAGCGCCACATTCTGGAGGGCCGTGATTTCGCGGATTCCGTCCGCCGCATCCAGCGGCATAAGATCCTGGTGGCCGGTTCGTTCATCATGGGCCTGGATACCGATGAGCCGGGGATCGGCCGGCGGATCGCGGAGGCGGCGCTCCGCTACGGCGTGGATGTCCTCAACACGTTGTTTCTCACGCCGCTGCCCGGAACAAGGCTGTGGGACGAGATGGAGTCGAAGGGCGACATCGCGGCCGACAGGTTTCCGGAAGACTGGAAGTACTACACGCTGACGTTCCCCGTCGCGCGTTACCGACGTTTCGCATGCGTGGACATCGCCCGAGAGATGGAGACGTGCGATGGGATTTTCTACTCGCGGTGGAACATCTTGCGCCGGGCGTGGCGTAGTTTCTGGCGACGGCGCAAGCCCTTTACGACGCTGGTGAGCAATCTCTCCTATCGAGGAAATCTGCGTCTGAGTTGCCAAGCCTGCCGGGACTTTCTTTCGTCCCGCGCGCAAGGTCCAACAACCTGACGTTACCGCTCTCACCTCCGACTCAATTCGATTCGCGCTACAACGCTGACGCGACGCGTCGGAAGTGGTATCCGATGATCGCGAGCGTCATCGCCTCCGGGAATGCGCGGCGGTGGAAGAGCAGTGCCTTCGTGAGGAACTTCCAGTACTGGCGTCGGCCGCGGCTCAGGATACCCATGACCCACAGCGACTTGATGAACGCTTTCACGTCGCGCCAGGACAGCTGAATGCCTTGCCCCTGCGGACGATACTCACGCAAGAACGTGAGGATGCGCCGATAGTACATCCTCGGCGTGTAGAGGCGCTTGACAAGCGAGCGGTAGCCCTCGACCAACATTTCGCGATCGAGCTTGGGGACGAAGTTCAGGCTGGCCTCGACGTTGTTTCCGCTCGCGTCGTGGAGGATGCGGCCCTCTTGTCTGAGCCTCGAGAATAGCCGCGTACCCGGCAGCGCCTGGAGCAACCCCACCATCGCTGTCACGACGCCGGCTTCCTGGATGAACTTGATCTGGCGCTCGAAGATGTTGGGCTTGTCGCTGTCGAATCCGACGATGAAGCCCCCCATCACCTCGAGGCCCGACTTCTGGATCGTTTTGACGGCGGTGAGCATGTCGCGCTTCGCGTTCTGTACCTTCGCACACTCGAGCAGGCTGTCCTCCTGCGGCGTCTCGATCCCGACGAAGACCTTCTTGAAACCCGCGCGGACCATCAGGTCCAGCAACTCCGGATCGTCCGCCAGGTTCAACGAGGCCTCGGTCGTGAACTGCACCCGGATGCCGCGACGCTGCTCCCACGCGATGAGTTCGCGAAGGAATGCTTTTACCTTGGCTCTGTTTCCAATGAAGTTGTCGTCCACGATGAAGACCGGCCCCTTCCAGCCCGCATCCACGAGGCTGTCCAGCTCGCCGATCATCTGCTCGTTGGTCTTCAGACGCGGGACTCGGCCGTTCATCACGATGATGTCGCAGAACTCGCAATTGAACGGGCAACCGCGCGAGAACTGAAGCGGCATCGTGGCATAGTACTTAAGATTGATCAGATCCCACCGCGGTACCGGCGTCTGCCGGATGTCGGGCCGCTTCTCGCAACGGTAGAACTCCTTGAGGTCGCCGGAGAGCAGGTCGGCCACGAGCTTGGGCATTATGTCTTCCGCCTCGCCGAGGACGAAGTGTTTCACTTCGGGGAAGCCCGCGTGGCCGGTGGTAAACAGGGGCCCGCCCGCGACGACGGTCTTGCCCAACTGGCTGCATCGGGCGATGACCTCGCGCGCGGAATCGACCTGCGCGAGCATGGCCGAGACAAAAACGCAATCCGCCCACGCGAGTTGCGCATCGGTGAGCGATGTGACATTGAGATCGACGAGCTTGAGGTCCCAGCGCTTCGGGAGCATCGCCGCCACGGTCAACAGGCCCAACGGCGGAAAACACGCCTTCTTGGAGATGAACGACAGGACGTGCTTGTAGCTCCAGAACGTGTCCGGTGTAGCAGCGGAGACCAGCAACACTCTCATCGCAAAAACACCTCACTGGCAGCGGACCAGGCTGACTCAACCGGGTCGTTATTGGGTTCGAACTTCCATCATGCAGCGGCGCTTTCGCAGGCACCGAATCCTGGTGTAACGGGAACGTCTACGCGCGCACGGGCACGCGATGGTTAAGCACCACGACAATGTTGATGACGGCGTGTCCATCGGATTCATCCATGACCGTTGCGGCTGTCTCGGGCGGGCCCCTCTTCCGGCAACTTCATCGTCACACGCACGACGTCGCCCTCCGTTGTCGTCTCGACAGCAAGCCCGGAGCCGTGAAAGATCTTGAGCATCCCGCTGTTCTGGACCAGCACGTAGGCGTCGAAGGTCTGTATGCTGTGCTCGCGGGCGATGTACACGAGACGTTCGAAGAAGTACGTTCCGAGCCCCTTCCGTTGCCAGGCGTCGCCGACCGCAAACGCCACTTCGGCCGACTGCTTCTCGGCGTCGGTCATATAGCGCGCGACGCCCACGACCTCCTCGGCGCCCGGCGGGCCGTGCAGACCAATCAGCGCCATGTCGCTGTCGTAGTCGACCGTGCAGAAGACCTGCAGCTTGTTGTGCGGCATGGACTTTGTCGCCGTGTGAAAACGCAAGTACTTGGTATTCTCGCTGAAGTGATAGAACATCTCACGCATGAGCGGTTCGTCAGCCGAACGAATCGGCCGAACGAAGATGGTCTCGCCGCTGCGCAGAGTGAGTGTCTCCTCATACTGAGCGGGATAAGGGGTTTGGGCGGGCGGCATGATCTGGTTCGAGTACACGATCCGCCGCTGCTTGGCCGCATGCAGCAGTTCCGCGCGGAAGTCCGGGTGCGCCACGCTCAGGAGCGACATGGCCCGCTCGCGCATCGTCTTGCCGTGGAGGAACGCCACGCCGTGCTCGGTGACGATGTAGTGCGTGTCGCCGCGCGTCGTGATCACGCCGGCGCCTTCCTGAAGCGTCGCGACAATACGCGACTTGATTCCCGCCGGCGTGTCGGCAGTGCTGGGCATGGCAATGATGGGCTTGCCGTTCTTGGCCAGGGCTGCCCCACGGATGAAGTCCGCGTGCCCACCGATGCCGCTGTACAGCAATTGGCCGAGCGAGTCGGCGACCACTTGCCCGGTCAGGTCCACCTCCAGGGCCGCATTAATGGCGACCATGTTTTCCTGCCCGCTGATCACGCCTGGATGGTTGGTGTACTCGGACGGGTGCATCTCGATTTGCGGGTTGTCGTGCATGTACTCGAACAACTCGTGGCTGCCCGCCGCGAAGCTGCCGACGATCTTGCCCGGATTGAGCGTTTTATACTTGCCGGTGATGACTCCTTGCCGGGCCAGTTTGAGCACGCCGTCCGAGAACATCTCCGTGTGGATTCCCAGGTCGTGCTTCTCGGTCAATAGGGAGAGCACCGCGTCGGGAATCCGTCCGATCCCGAGCTGCAGCGTCGCGCGGTCGGGCACCAGTCGGGCCAGATGGGTCGCGATCTGCCGGGTGACCTCGTCCGGCTCGCCGACCGCGGGCCACTCGAGCAGCGGCTCGTCGTGCTCGACCAGGTATTGCATCTGCCGGATATTGAGGAAGCAGTCGCCGTGAGCGCGCGGCATGTGCCGGTTTACCTGCGCGATGACCACTTTCGCGGACTCGACCGCCGCCTTCGTAATCTCGACCGAAACGCCCAGGCTGCAGTTGCCGTAGTCGTCGGGCAAACTGACCATCACGAGGGCCACGTCGATTGCGATGCGTCGGGAGCGGAATAGCCCCGGCAACTGCGAGAGGAAAATCGGCGTATAGTCGGCCCGCGCCTCGTTGACGGCGTCGCGCACGCTGTTGCCGATGAAGAATGCGTTGGGCCGGAAGTTCGGTGCGTATTTCGACTCCGCATAGGGCGCGACGCCGAGGGTGAGCACGTGGATGACTTCCGTGTCTACCAAGCGGTCGCCGAACTCGGTCATGGCCCGAACGAGTTCCTGCGGTTCGCCGCAGGCCGAGCCGACGAACACGCGGTTGCCGGGCCGGATGGCCTTGAGCGCCTCGGCGGCTGTGACGAGCTTGGTACCGCAAAGACCACGCCATTTGTCGGACATTGCGTACTCCTCGGTGACACACCGCTATTGCGCGAGAACATGTGAACCGCAGATGTTTGCGCGGCTTCCGAGTTTTCTCGGCGCTTCGTGCGAGACCGAGCCGCCTGTCCCGGACGCCGCTGGCCGGTCCAGGTCACCCGGACGTATGCTACCGTCCGGTCTGGGCCTTCTGTCGCTGGCTCCGTCGTTTGGTCTGGCGTTCCGTTAGCAGGTCATTCGCCGCGCGGCGAACCGCCTTTGCTTTCGCAGCGGCCTTTCCTTTCTTGACGCTCATCCGCGAACGGCTGCGAGCCCTTGCCATTTTCTTGGTGTCTTTTGGCACTTTGAAATCCTTTCTGTCTGCGGCGCAGCCGGGATGGCCGATGTCCCGGTCGGGGCCGAGGGTGAGTACACTGGAGAACACGACGTTACCGACGTCCGACGAGGGCCGCTGGACGGCGTGGTCTTCTTCGTTCAGATCGACACCCGTCGGCCCTGGATCACGCGGACGAGTACGACGATGAGGGCCACCACCAAGAGGACGTGGACAAAACCACTCATCGTGTACGACGTGATCATTCCGAGCAACCACATCACCACTAGAATGACTGCTAGAGTCCAGAGCATCGCAAATGTCCTTTCCTGACTGTGGCCCCGGTTGTCATATAGTGCACGATTCACCGGCGGGCACGAGCACAATGCCGCCCGTTCACGAGGAAACCGTGCCGATACGGTCGCAAGTTCGGCCAGCTACCGTTCGTCGCGATTGCCACGCTCGTGGCCGGAAGGCCTTTCACGGTCTTCACGGCGGTCGATATCGCGCCGCTCATACCTTTCGGGACGGCGCTCCTCGTGCGGGCGAACGTGCTCTCGGCGATCTCCGCCGCAGCCAGTCAACGCCAGCAACATTACCAGCACGAACGAGGTTCCCAATAGCGTTCCTATCCTGAGATAGCTCATCGCGGTCTCCTGACCCAGTCGGAGGCTCCGCTTCGAATACAAAGACGGAGCGCCTCATGCGGGCTTGGCCAAGCCTGCCCGCGACTTTCGCGCGGCGGGTCAGCGCACGCTATGGAGCGACGACCTTCACCGTGAATTCCACCGACGTCGGCTCCCCGGTCGCCGGTGTCCCCTTCACGTAGACACGGTACTCGCCGATGGCCGCGTCCGCGGGCGCCGTAATCTGGAGTTGCACATCCGGTGCGTCGCTCCCTTTGACCACGATCTCGGTCGGTTCGACGCTGATACCCTTGGCCGCTTTGACCTCCAGCGTCACGTCCCGCTTGAATGACTCGCCGCGGTGCAGCGAGACGGTCACGGTTCGGCGGTCGCCCGGCTTGATGTCCGTGGCCAGGACCGGGGCGCTGATCCGGAAGGTCTCGTTTTCATTTGCGGGGGCGGTCGTCGGGGAGACCCAGTCCTCGGTCTTCTGCCCGGCTTGGTTTAGCGCCTCACCAGACTTTCGAGCGGCCCGGCCAACCGCGTCCCTGGCCGTATCCGTCGCCTCCTTCGCCTCATCGGCGGCCTGCCGTGCGGCATCGTTGGCACTGTTGATCCCGCGGTTGGCTGCGGCTCCGGCCTGGTCCAGTCCACGGTCCACGGCGTCACCGGCTTTGTCGGCCGCATTCTCGACCGTGTCGCCGGCCTTCTTGGCGCTGTCCCGCTCGCAGCCCATGAGAGCGGCGACCGCAACCAGCATTCCCACGAATACCTTGTTCATCTTGCTGCTCCTTTGAATAATGAGGAATGGGTCATTCCTTCCTGCTGCTCTCGAGCCTCAGCTCGTGTTTCGTTTCTGGTCCTTCGATGATTGTCTGCCTGGTCTTCGTCTGCGCGCATCTGGAACTCATGGAACACCACGGGCACGCGGGCACAAACGGTGCGGCCGGCCGAATCTGACGCCAGTGTCCTGTGATGACCGGTTCATGTCCAAATTCCTTCCCGAAGCGATTCCACGCAACCGCTTGGCATACTCGGCCGATTCACGACGTCCGTGGCAATCCTCTTCCGTCTCGCCGACTTTCTACAAACCGCCTTCCTTCAGCCATTTGTCCAGCGCCTTGCCGACGGCGGCGGACAGGTGCTTGGCGCCACTCGACGACGTCGCCTTTGAGCGACCGATCAGATTGGTCTCTGCGACGACGTTCCCACTTTGCGCATCGGTCAGCGTTGTGCGAACAACCACTTCCTCCAGCGGGCCGATCGCCGTGTCCACGGTGGAGCCTGTTTCATAGTGAATGATCTCGCCGGACAACCTGAGCCCGGGCTTTCCTTCGCGTTTCAGGCCTCTTTCCTCGGCCGCTGCCGCGAGGTCGGTTCGGATCATGTCCGCCATCCCCGCAGGCGCGTGCAAGCCCGGCGAAACGTCGATTGCCTCGATGCGCAGGCTCTTGTACTTCGTGAAATCCCCAGCCGTGCCCATATCAACCGACTTCCCGGAAGCGCCCCTGGCCGACCCCATTCCCTCCTTGAAGAGGCGTCCCACGCACCCGAAGCACAGGAGGCTTAGCGTCGCCGTCGTCAACGTCATCGTTAAAACTCGAGTCATTATTCGTCTTCTTTTCCCGCACTAGCAATGAGCGGGAAATTCACAACTGGAACACCTGAACAGAATCAATGCTGCACAACAATCGACCAACTGGTTCATCTCAGAACCGGAAGTCGTCCTCGCCGAAATCCGGATTGAGATTCACCCGCGTGTAGAGATAACTGCCCAGCAGCTCGCCGCCTCCGGGGTCCGCGTAGGAGAAGACTGCGGTCGGGAGCAACCATTCCTGATCCAGGTGCAGGATCAATTTCGCGTTGGGATACCGCCCGCCGGGCCCGGTGTAGGGCAGGCGGCGGACCAGGATGACCGTCGCTCGTCCGTCGACCGCGCCCTCGCCCTCGAAGCGGAGTTCCAGCTCATTTCGGGCAGCGGCCAGATCGTTTACCCGCTCAATGAGCTCAAACGAACTGCGGAATCCGAATTCGTCGATTGCGCGCCGGCTGGCCTTTCGCGCCCGCGCGTCGTGGATCGGCGCCATCACGTCGGAGACGAACAGGCGGAGCAGAACGCCGGCGGGCTCCACCCGGGCCAGTCTCTGCCCATCGCGGTCGACAAATGCCTGACTGTCAACAAATAGGGCGCGCGTGGCCTGGTCGGCGCCGCGCCGCCAAATCATGTACACTCTCAGCGGGTCCGCGCGGTAACGCGCATCGATCTCCTCGACCGGCTTCAATGTGCCATTGATACGCTCCTGCTTGACAAAGAGGCAACTGAAATCGCCCGTCTCGCGCTGGCAACGCTCGCGCGCCAGGTGCAAGAGGCCGCTTGGGTCGCGGCGGGCGAATTCGATCAGCCGTGTTTTTGCCGCCGCATCGCTGATCGGTCCCCGCGTCGGGGCGCTGGGCGTCATTTCGCCAAGTAGGTTCACGGCGACACGTGGCGCCGGCGAAACGCGGTCACTCGCGCTCTGCGCACGAGAATTCACGATGCCGAACAGAACGGCGCCGGCCATGACCAATAGAGCGATTGTGGAGTGTGAGGTACACTTGACCATTCGTGGCAGACTCCCGGTTATCATGGCAGGGCCACACGACCACGGTGGTTTCATCCCTGGATTCCTGTTTACTGGACGTGGCGTCATGACTTCCGGGCTCCCACAACAATCAACACGGCTCCACCGGCCAGCAATACGCCTCCCAGGATCGGCGACAGCGGCACGCTCTTCTCGGTGTCCGCCGTGACGTTGACGGGCCCAACGTCAACGAGCGTCTCACGCTGCGTGTAACTGAGTTTGGGCCAGATCAGTGCCGCCGCGCCGAGGAGGACTAGCACGACGCCGATAGCTATAAGTGGTGTGCGGCGCATGGCTCATTTCCTTGTAGGCCTGTCAACAAGCCCGCTCTACCGGCAGGGCTCCTGGTCTGACGCCGGATCGGCCGTTCACGGCAGCAGATCGATGACCTCCGCGCGGGCGCTGACCGACCACGGGTCGAAGTTCAGGATGAACGCGTCACCGCAGTAGAAGTCCTCGGGATTGAAATAGTCATCGCCGGTGAGATCGAACGAATCGACCAGCAGGCCGGTGTAGGGGTCGACATCGTCTTCGCTGATCAGCTCGATCACGCTCAGGCAGGGGTAGTCCAGCAGCAGCGCCTCGCCGTCGTAGACGTACACGCCCTGCAGCTCATCGTCGGCGTAGTACCTGATGTAGATGTCCCAGCCGGTGTCGTTCTCAAAGCCGAGCACGGTCCGGTTGGGAAGCTCGACGATGACGATGTCCTCGGCCGGGTCGTCGATGATCGTCACGCTGGCGTCGATGATGATCGTATCGCCTTCCTGTACCAGGACCGGTGGCAACGTCTGCGGCTGGGTCTGAATGACGTCGACGGCGTTAGTCAGTAAGGCGGCGACGTACTCCGCGTCGACGATCTGGTTGGGACAGCCGGCGACCAGGCTCAGCGACAGACCGGTTGTCATGATGAATGCCAAGTTCCGCATGAATGAGCTCCTGTGCGGTCAAAGTGCAACAGCGTTCGCGACTGACCACCTAGTTGTGCCCGCCGTTGGCTCATACTCGCCATTCGCAAGCGGGCGGAGAGCAACCAGGGTGTCCTGCGCCGTTTCATGGGCGATCCCTTTTTCCCTTAGTCTTTTTCGGCTTGGGCTTGACCTTGGTATCCGGTGTGGGAGGTTCGGGTCTCCGCGGCGGGGCGTCGTTCTTGCCGAGCCGGTCGGCGGGTCGCGCCCCGATCGGCGACCGGCGAGCCTTCACGCGGATCGGTTCCGATCGGTTCGAAGTTCTCTCGGCTGCGGCATCGACCTCCGCGCGTTGCCGTTCCTTTCGGAAGTGCTGCATGTCTTGTCCACGTTGCGCAACTAGTCGTCGCTCGTGGTCGTTTACTCGCCGGAATCGCACGGGACTGTCCGTGGCACGTGAATAACGTTCCACGGAGCTCGCGAGCGCGTAACTTCGCTCTCCACGGCGCGCGTCGCTCTGACGGTAGCGCACCTGGGCAGCAAGCGTGTGCAGCGGGCGGGCGTCTTCGTGGTCACGCCGATAGCTGAAGTGCGCCTCCACGCGGCGGCCCCACTCGGGGTCCTGCCGATGCCGCCAGCGCTGCTGCGCGTAGATCGGATCGTAACCCTGCCGTCCGGATTGGAATGAAAACGAGGCGTAGAAGCCGGAGTCGCGGTAGCTCGGGGCATAGTAGTCGCCAAAGTAGTAATGGCTGTACCGCGGCCGCACGAAGAGGTGGTCGCTGAACACCGACAAGCTGATCACCGTCGTGGGCGAGTACATGAACCCGGGCCGGGCGTATACGCTCGACTTGAAGTAAACAGGGGCGAACAGAACGCCGCGACGCTCGACCGAGTAATCCCAGTAGCCATCGACGAATACGTAACCGCGTGGTGCCCAGACGTAATGGGCTGGGACCCAATCCCAATCGGGCTGGACCGTCATCCAGTAACCGGGACGCCAGGCGTAGCGATCCTGATACCACACCCACGATCCGGGTATCCAACTCTCATCCGCCGAAGGCGGCGCGATATTGGGGCCGAGTTCGACGGTCCCCGGCGGCTCCGGCAGGTATTCGATCTCGCTCGCCTCGGCATCGGCCCAGTACCCCGACGTCCACTGAAAACCCTGGCTAGTCCGTCCCCAATACCCGGGCACCCACTCGCGGCCCGGCGGCAGGGAACGCCAAATGCCGCTGACCCAGAGGAAATCGTCCCTCTCCTCGTCCCAGGCCCAGTAGCCGGGAATCCAGTCGACGTTGACGCCGTCCGGTCTCTGGTCGGGCGGCAGCTCCTCGATCGACTCGGGCGGCGCCGTGGTCACGACGATGCCCGGCTCGGGATCGAAGGTGACCGTCTCGGCAAAGGCCTCATGCACCGGCCCGCGCGTCAGCACTTGCATCCCATCTTCAAAATCCGTACGGCTATCCTGGGCAACCGCCTTGCTCAGGCCCAATCCCATACCAATGGTCACGAGTGCCGTGACCATGCATAGCCTCGATACATGACCTGCGTTCACGATTTCTCTCCTTTGTGGTGGGTTGTTTCACTGCCACCAGAGTGCCAGGGGCCAAAGTCGCCGTTGCCGGCCAGTTCCCCGAGCGCATGGGCCACTTCGTCCAGCCGAAACGGCTTCGCGAAGACTGTGGCCGCGCCCAAGTCGCGGAGTTTCATTTCGCTGTGGCTGCCGAAATACCCGGTCATAAAGCAGCAGCGAATCTGCGGCGTAAGTTGCTGAAGTGCTGCCAGTGTCTGGGGACCGTCCAAGCCTGGCATGCACACGTCCAGCAGGGCCACGTCGATGGTTTCGCAGTGGTTGCGGTACACTTCCAACGCTTCTCGTCCATCGGCCGCCAGCCAGACGGAGAATCCTTCCTGCCGTAGCTTGTCGTGCAGCACGTCGCGTACCTCCGCCTCATCATCGACGACAAGTACGCCGTATGGCCGTGAACGTACGAGGAGTGATTCTGATGTCATCATGGAGTCTCCGTGAACCGCCGAGTCTGGTTCTGGGGCTTTCTATCTCACTCCCACACCCAGGAAGAAGGGGCCTCCGGGAGCCGGTCGGCTCCCCGCACCGGGAGTCCTGGAGGCTTGTCCTGGTGTCCGTTTGTGATACTCGCCTTACAGGATTCTCCGGGTCGCGCTACTGGACTTCTACCGCCCAGTAAGGCTCCACTTTGTAATGCGCGTGTATATCCGTCGCCCAGTCCAAGTCGATTAGGTTGGGCCAGTGGTCCTTGTCGAAGCTGAAGCCGTCCGAGAGTTGCTCCTCGTCCGCGTTCAGAACGAGCTGCTCCGCATTACTGTTGAGGGTCAGAACATTCCACGGGATTGCGAAGAGCTTGCCGCGGTACGATAGGATGCCGTACAGAACCCGGCCGCTATCGGGATCGACGACCATGTCATCGAGCTTGCCGACATCGTCGGTCTGTACGGTGCGGACTTCCTTGCCGCAGAGGTCGCTGCTCTTCTGCCAGGCCGTCGTGCGCTGGTTCCAGCGATCGCGATCGTGGACGGTCTTCCCGCTCTCGCTGTTGGCCGCCAATTGCACGTCGCCGGTTTGTGCCCGCCAGTACGGTTTCTGATCGTAGTACTCATAAGTGGTCGTCGCGAACTGCTCGTTCGCAAAATCCGGCCAGCGATCCTTGGCGAATCCGGTGGCGTTCTTCAGACGGTCCTTCCCGACGTTCAGGGTAAATTCCTTGGCGTCGTCCGTGAGTCGCAGAGATCGCCACGGGATGGCAAACAGCTTGTCGCCCATCCCCAGGAAGCCGCCAAACGAGAGCACGCCATAGAGGACGCGCCCAGTATTGGCGTCGGTGACAATCTCCTCAATCTGGCCCAGGTGCTCACCTGCGGCATTGGTCACTTTCTTGCCCTTGAGGTCCGTGACCTTCTGCCAGCGCCACGCCATCGCATAGTCGCCGCCGCCCACGGCAGCGCCACGGGTCATGCCGATGACGTTCAGCATGCCCACGTCGCGCTGACCGACGACCTTACCGCTCTGCGTGTTAACGCACGCCTCGACGAGGCGATCGTCCCCGACGAGCAGCGTCACCACACAAACCGTGCCGGCATCGGCGCCGCGACAGCACTCAGCCCGTACAGCGCGTCCCTTGCAATGCCGTTCGGCCGCGCTGATGCTGTCGGCGAGCGAGTGCTTGGCGTCCTTAACCAGCGCTGCAACCTGCGGCGTGGTCATACAGGACGTCATGCTGCTCTGGGTGGTGTCGCGGTCGCCCGGCTTGTTCGTTTGCGCGAGCGCCATTGTGCAGAGTCCCAGCGCGGCGACCGTTACCGTCGCCACCATGCTCCGGTGTTTAATCATTTGTTCCTCATTGTGATTGGTCCTTCGAGCGCCCGTGTTGCGCGGCGACGTGCCGCGCGTTCACGCATCTCGTTTCATTAGTGCTGTCTGGCCCCCGGGTCCGTTCCCGCTCCAGGTGTCCGCAGGTACGCTGTGGGCGAGCTGGTATACCTGAACGGTGGTGCCGGTCGTGAAGACTCCCACCACGGTGCCGGTAGTCGGCTCGACTTCCGCGGTGGCGTCACGGACCTCCACGCCAGTGATCCGCTTGATCTCCTGCCGCAACGACTCAGAGGCGTTGACGAACAACTGTCGGTGAAAGTCCTGTATCTGAGCGGCACCCGCGGGGCTTTTCGCCAGGGCCCGCTCGGCCTTCGACAAGGCCCCGTGCAGCGTGATCACCAGCGTGGTGTCGCTCAGGACCACGGTCACGGACTTCGGCGTGTTGCCCGTTCTCTGCTGCTCGAAAGCACTGGCCGCCTGGGCAATCTGGCGCGCCATTGTCGAATTAGCTTTCTCCATGGCGTTCATCCTTGTCCGCTGCGGCCGTCCACAACCACCGCAACTGAAAAAAGCCGACGTGGCCAAACACCCGAAGGTGCTCAACCACGTCGGCTTACTCTGCAACGAGCCACCCGGCACGGCCGGGTTGCCCTTCATTAAGTCATCCGACTCAAACTGTGATCGGAGCCGAATCAAACGTCACCACTGGCTCCGTACATCTTCTACTGGCCCCCGCATGAATGCCTATTTGCATCTACAGCGCAGGCTACGAGCGGACCTCCTCCCTCATAACAGAAGGCTTGACCACCCGCTGGGCCACCTGCCCCGACTCCGTCAATCCGTGTTTCCTGTCCTCAGCTCGGCGTCGCCCGTTTCCGCCCGCCAGCGGCAAAACGCCGGCCATCTCTCCGATGACATTGACAAGTTCACAGCCTGACGGAACGACGATCTTGGCATTGTGGCTCAGTGAGCTCTCGAGGGCCTCCAGCTTCCTCAGAAGCTGTGCGTTTCCAATGAAGTATGTGTTCGCCGCCTCATTCACGAGTTTTATTGCCTGGGCCTCGCCCTCCGCCGCAAGAATCTTGGCCTGCCTGATGCCTTCGGCCTTCTTGATCTCCGCCCTCTTTTCTCCATCCGCCTGTCTCTCGACCGCGTTGGCGAAATCCAAGGCGGCTACCTTCTCGTTCTCCGCTTTGACAACCTTGTTCATCGTCTCCTGGACATCCTTGGGAGGGTCGATTTCCTTCAGTTCGGTCCTGACGATCGCCATTCCCCAGCTCATGGTTTCCTTGCTCAACGTAGTCAGAAGCGCACCGTTGATGTTGTCTCGTTCGCTGTTGGCGGATTTCAGGGTCAACGTGCCGATGATATTGCGGAGTGTCGTCCGAGCCAGGCTCACAATCTGACTCTGGTAGTTGTTGACGTGGTACTGGGAACTCTTGACGCTTTCCTCGTCGTCCTTCACTTTGAAGTAGACTTGGGCATCCACCCTGGCGTTGAGATTGTCGTTGGTGATGATCTCTTGCGGCTGGGCATCAACCATCTGCTCCGTCGTGTTGACCTTGATCATTCTGTCAATGACAGGGATGATCCAGTTGAAACCCGGATTCGCGAAACGCCGGTACCTGCCGAGCCTCTCGACGAGTCCCTTGTGTGTTGGACGAACAAGCCTAATGCCCGAGAAAAAGACCACTAGAGGAACGACAACGACGAAGAACACTGCATACACGATAGGATCCATGAAGATCCTCCTTTCAGATCAGTCAGTCATCCAAGCGAATCGAGTCATAACCAGACCTCCTTCTTTAGCGCAGACGATCTCGCTGCGCTGGTGATCACGTGCGTCCCATAGGCAGCAAAATGACCAGAATGGAGCCACTGGAAGACCTTTCATCGAGGTGACACGAGGAGGGCTCAGCGCAGCGTCCTTCGCCTTCGGCGCCGGCGGCTCCGATTTCGAACCAGATACGATTCTCAGAGGTCTTTGCATCAACGGCATTGGACCTCGATCTCACGCGGTTTCACCTTCTCGTTCTTCGGCAAATGCACTGTCAGGACGCCGTTTTTGAATTCGGCGGAGATCCTTTCCGTGTCGATCGCTTCGCCGATTGTAAACGTACGGTGGAAATCGCCGATTCCGTATTCGCCGTGCAGGAACGTGATGTCGTCGTGGCGCGGACTGACTTTGCCGTGAATCGTCAGCACGGGGTTTTCGAAGCGAACATCCAAATCCCTCGGCATGACACCGGGCAGATCGCCGTACAGAATCATCTCGTCGTCGTTTTCCCAGATGTCGAACCGGGGACTGTAAGTTATCCCACCGAGTGTGCGTTCGACCGGGGCGAGGTCGTTGTGGGTTTCTTCCGCGGTTAAGGTTGATGACATGGTTTGCATCTCCACTTTGTTGAAAGTATGGTCCAAAAGGTTGTCCGGCGCTCCCATTAACCTCTGATTTCGTGTCGAGGCCCACCTCCGTTACCTGGCCGCTCTCGCCCCAACCTGCCGACGTGGAAGGCGGGCGACCTGCGGCTGGTGTCGGGATTAGGTGGCTTTCGCCTCGATTCGGCGCGCCTGGGTTTCCTTTCGCTTCGGCAACGTGATGGTCAACACACCGTGCCTGAATCTGGCCGTGACGTTGTCGCTGTCCACGTACTGAGGCAACACGCCCACCCGCGAGAACTCGCCATGGCCTCGCTCCCGACGATGCCACGTGCCTTCTCCCAGCGCGGGTTGCTTGCGCTCGCCTTTGATCGACAGCTGATTGTCGCCTTTGACGAAGACTTCCAGGTCGGTCAGCTCAAGCTCGGGAAGTTCCGCTTCAACGTATAGGTTGTCGTCGTCCTCCCAGAGGTTGAGCGGGGGATAGGCGCTGTAGGCAAGTCGCCTCGGGTCGTTCATTACGAGACCGCCCAACCTACGCTCCATTTCCTCCTGCAGCCGGTTCATCTCCGGCCACACCAAGCCCAAAGGCTGCCATCGGGTTGTTAACATGTCTCTGCACCTTTCTGCGAAAGGACCGTTCGTCCGCACCACAGCAGCCGGCAAGAACAAACAACGTGCTTTCAGATCGAGATCGTGAAGTTCATGCGCGCAAGACCGAGCGTCGGATGGCATGCCAGACTACCAGGAATACCACCCCCCCGACCACCGCGACCGGAAGGCTCCACAGGTTGAACCCTGTGCCATCGGTAGGACCGAAGGTGGTGAAGAGCCATCCGCCAATCACCGCACCGGCAATGCCGACCCCGATCTTCATCGGGAGTTTCTCGCCGTCCTTGTTCACCTGCGTGCCGGCGATGTAGCCGGCGATGAGCCCCAATACGATCCAGCCCATTACGCCCATAACCATGGTCGAACTCCTTAAAAAAAAGCCGACGCGGTCGAACACCCTCGGGTGCTCGACCACGTCGGCTTACTTTTCATCGGGCCGCCCGGCGAAGCCGGTGTGCCCTTTATTTAGTCATCCGATTCACATGCCGATCGGAGCCGCCTCACGAATCGGAGCCGCTCCACTCAGCGATGGGAGTATACCGCGCCGGGAAAGGAAAGCAACTGGATTCCTGGACCGGTCCTGATACGATGCCTCTCAGGCCACCCGGAAGGCAAGGCCGCCGGGTGCGTGTTCAGCGGGTCTGGCGGACCAGGAACCGCGTTTTCAGGCGAGAATCGCCGGTCGTCTGTCCGCCCCTTCTCCAACTGGTGAGGCCTCCATGAGAACACAAGGAGAAATCGAAGCCGCGATTTCCGAGGGGATCGGTCGCTTTGAACAAGAATTCATGGGCCGGGGCCCCAAGAACATTCAAACCCATCTGATCGGTGATCTGCTCGTGGTCCGCCTCCAGGGTGTATTGACCGCGGCCGAACAGCACCTGGTCAAGTCGCTTCCAGGTGAAAAGGGCCGGGACCTGCTCAAACAGGTCAGGACCCAGTTGATCGAAACGGCGCGGCCGATGATCGAGGCGATGGTCCAGGAGATCACCGGGGCTGGCGTAGCGAGCCTTCACCACGACGTCAGCACCGTCAGCGGCGAAGAGGTCGTCATCCTGAGCCTGACCGCTTCACCGCTCACACGCGAAGCAAAGAAGGAATAGGCTCAGGTGGCGCGCTCCCTGTGCCTCCCGAAAACTCCGTGTGCGTTGATGGTGTGAGGGACCATCGTAAGCTGTGTGCAGGAAAGCGGTGGACCCCTGGGTCTTTGTACCGCAAGGAGGGCGGAGTTTTCAGGCGGGACACCGGTTATAAGAACTCGCTTGCCTTCGCGTATCCGGGCGATATATTGATACTGCGGAGCTTGTGAGGGCCCCAATGTGGCTCGCCAAATAAGCCGCGTCGAAGTTGTCGGATGACTAAGTAAGGGGCAGCCCGGGTGTGCCGGGTGGCCCGGTAGAGAGTAAGCCGACGTGATCGTGTACCTCCGGGTGCTCGACCACGTCGGCTTTTTTTGTTCACCCGGATTTCGCGGGATGTGCCACCGACCTCGTCAGGCTTAGCGGCACGCGGAGTAAGTGACGTGCCTGACACAAACGGCGAAGTCACTTCTGCGACACGGCCGCGACGGTCGGGGATGAACCCGATGGAGACGCCGTCGTGCTGCTCGCCGTTGGCCCTTGTGACAGTCGCGGACAGTGGCGACGTGCGTGGCGTGTCGCACGAGTGTTACCGATATGCTGAGGATACAGTCGTTTCTCATGTTGGCGCACTACAGAAGAGTGCCGCCTAACGCCTTTTAGACCAAGGAGGAAGCTGCCATGGCAACCCCGCGCAGCCAGAGACGGAAAGAGAGCCTGCCGAGATCGATGCCAGCTGGCGCGGTCATGGGCGTGAACCCGCTGACCGAAGAGGACATCCGTTTTCGCGCGTACCTGCTGTTTCGGGAGCGAGAACGCAACGGGGCACCCGGGGATGCGCTGTCCGATTGGTGCCGGGCGCAACGTGAACTGAGTCCGGCGGCGCTCCACGCCGAGCAGACGCGTCGTGCGTGAAGCGTGGCTGGGCATCCTTGTTTGCAGTTGTCACAGCGGCTCATAGCTGGGCGCTGAGAAGCCGCTCAGAGGGAGAGGATGTGTGCCGGTGGAGGAGCCGTTCCTCCGCGAATCAGGCCCGGGAGACCGGAGTTTTCCGCGGACACGAAAAGAGACTCGGCAATGTACCGTTTTGGAGCACTGTGGCTCGTCACGCAGCGAGCGGTGGCGCAGCAAATCAGGGTGGTCTGATGAACCAAAAACGGGGCAGCGACAAGCAGAAGTCCTCCGTTCGAACGCAAGCGATTGCAGACCTGCTGGTGCAGATTGCCAGCCACAGCGGGGTCGAGCGGAAACGCGCGCGAGAGAGACTCGTGGCTCTTGGCAGGCCCGCAGTGGCTCCGCTCATCGAGGCATTGGCCGACGATCGGAAAGTCGTGCGCTGGGAGGCTGCCAAGGCGTTTACGGATCTGCACGATCCCGGGGCGGCGCCGGCGTTGGTAATCGGGCTCGAAGACTCGGACGGCGACGTTCGATGGTTGGCCGCCGAGGCCCTCGTCGGCCTGGAACGGGCGGGACTGAAACCTCTGCTTGAAGCACTGATGCAACACGCGGGTTCAGTGGAATTGCGTGACGGTGCCCACCATGTGCTCCAGAGCCTGCGCCATGGTGAGTTGGCCGATCTGGCTGAGCCAGTCTTAGAGTCGCTGGAAGGCTTAGAGCCCGAGTTGGCGGTGCCGTTCAGCGCCGAAGCAGCTCTGCAGGCGCTCACGCGGCGCCAGCGGTAGAGTGACGTCAGCTGGGTACACGTGCCCGCCTGATGCTTTGTTTGGGTTCGTGGTGTCGAACTTTTCGAGGAGCCGAGACCATGCCACGGCTTCGTAACTGAGAGGTGCACACATGTCCGTTGACAATGCTGTTGTAGCTGTTTTTCCGACGCATACGCAAGCGGAAGCAGCCATTAAGGAACTAAACAACGCAGGCTTCAATATGAAGCAACTCTCCATCGTCGGAAAGGACTACCACACCGACGAGCACGTGGTTGGCTACTACAATGCCGGCGACCGCATGATGTACTGGGGCAAGCTGGGCGCCTTCTGGGGCGGCCTGTGGGGGCTGCTGTTCGGGTCGGCGCTCTTCTTCATACCCGGCATCGGCCCGCTGGTGGTGGCCGGTCCTTTGGTGACGTGGATTCTCGGGGCGCTGGAAGGCGCGGCGGTGGTCGGCGGGTTAAGCGCGCTAGGCGCAGCGCTGTACAGCATCGGCATCCCGAAGGACAGCGTTCTCAAGTACGAAACCGCCATCAAGAGTTCCCGATACGTTGTCGTCGCGCACGGCACAACCGATGAAGTGGCCAAGGCCAAGACGGTCCTCGGCACGGCGGGAGCGCACGAAATCGAGGTGCATGGCGGCGTTCATACGAGTGCGTAATGCTCTTCGGCAGGGCCGGCGCGATCGGGGACGTGTGCGCTGCTGCCATGACGTGACGCGGACATGGCGGTGAGAGCCGGTCCGCTTTGGTGCGCCCAAGATGCCAATGGTCCCATGGATCAGCGGGCGCGCTACGCTGAAGACGGTGCCGGTTCACATTGAAAGGAACAAGCCGTGAAGATAAATCCGAAGTGAGAGTTCAGCCGTCTGCAGGGATTGTCGCAGGTAGCGATGGGAGTTGGCCGGTTTGCAGGTAGGCGCGGAGGGCATCGGCCATCGCGCCGAGCGGGTCGTGGTGGCGGAGCTTCAGCGTGCGGTAGACGCTCATCAGCACCGCCTGGGTCACGGCCCCGCGGTCCGAACGGTTGGACTGGCTGTGCTTCCGCAGGATCACGGCCGGGCGGATCATCCGCTCGGCGAAGTTGTTCTCGAACGGGATCTGCGGGTAGTCCAGGAACGTGAACAAGTGGTCGCCCGTGCGACGCAGCCGCTTGAGCAGCCGCCGGGCGTCGGCGTCGTCCGGTTCGGTCGCGATCAAGGCGTCCAGCCGGCGCCCCAGGCGCAGGATGCGACTCTGGTACCTCTGGGGCGTGAAGTCCGGCCGTTTGCGCAGGCGGATGCCGTCGCGGAGTAGCCGCCGCAACAGCTTGGCGAACGCCTGCCACGTGGGCGAGGAATCGTGCTGGTCGACCTTTTCCAGTTCGCGCAGCAGATGCACGAGGCAGTACTGCCGGTCGGCCACGTCGATGGACTCGTACGCCGTCCAGAAGTCGTGCAGCAGAATGCCGTCGAAGGCCTCGCCGAAGAAGCGCTGCAACACGGGGCTGCCGCGGTTGCGGTCGATCAGGTAATAGCACACGTGCCCGTTGGCAAAACACCAGAGCCAGCAGGTCCGGCCGCGCACGCGCCAGCCGGTCTCGTCGGCGTGCAGGTAGGCCGACCGTTTGGCTTCTTCGGCGATCTGTTCGTACCAGGGCGTGAGAATCTCCGCCAGCCGCTGCCAGGCGGCGATCAGGCCGCCGGCCGAGAGCTTGGTTTGCAGGTGGAATTGCAGGATGTCGATGAGTTGGTCAAGCGTGACGCCCAGGCCGTAGTGGCACCAGCTGGTGAAACTGATCAGCCGATGGCCGAAGGTCGCGTTGGGCAAGGCGTCGGGCACGACCGG
>Ga0272441_10006082_pt1 | contig 20514 bp, 17 predicted proteins | sample SSMProp6N_FD_193582 | JGI IMG/M metagenome (GOLD analysis project Ga0272441, IMG submission 193582) | Marine sediment archaeal communities from Little Sippewissett salt marsh, Falmouth, MA, United States - SSM-Prop-6N | ecosystem: Environmental > Aquatic > Marine > Wetlands > Sediment ...
TGACCGAAACATCCCGCGTGGGCGACCCTCCGACGGCTTGATTCCCCGGCCGCGTGCCTTGCGGTCAGGCCTCCGGCCGGCGGGCTATCGCCACGAGGTCATCGCCTCGACCGAGCAGACGGCCGATGGCGGCAAACGTCCCGACCAGCGTCCGCGATCGGCCCAGCCAACGGTGCCGCCATTTGCCGGTTTCCTTTGCCAGCCATCGGTAACTGTGGCGTGTAAACGTGGGACGAGCCCGCTGACGCAGGGCCTCCACCGCGAATCCCGCCTTATCCAGAAATCGGGTAAGCGTATAGGGCGTGAAATGCGTCAGGTGCCAAGGCAAGCCCAGCCCAAAGCAGGCGGACCCGAACCACGCAACCGCCAGGCTTCCGAAATTCGGTACGATGATCATGAGGCGGCCTCCGGGGCGGAGCAGGGCGCGTGCCGCCCGCAGCGTGGTCAGCGGGCTGGGCACGTGTTCCAGCGTCGCCCGGAGAGTCACGGCGTCGAAGGAGGTGGCCTCCAACGCCACGCTTGGCAAGGTGCCGTGATGAACAACAAGGCCCGCCTCCCGGCACACGCGAACGGCGGCCGGGCTGAGGTCCACCCCTTCAACCTGCCATCCGGCGGCGGCCATGGTCATGAGGTACCGGCCCGTCCCGCACCCCACGTCCAGCAAACGCCCGTCACCCGTGTAAGGCAGGTATTCGATGTTCCGCCGGTTCTTCAGTCGGAGCGATGCCCACGGCCCGAGAAGCATTCGCCAACCGGTCCCGGCAGGGCTGCCGAGCGGATAACCCCGGTAGTTCACGAGCGCCCAACGGAGCCATCTTTCCGGAGGCCCCTCCCGATGCGCAGAACGCCGGTACGAGGCGTACGATTCCGGGTAGGCTTCCGTGAGACTTTCCGGTGTCGGCTGGGGGTCCGTTCGCACCGTATCACACGTGCGACAGCGAACGACGTTGAACTGCCCCGGCAACCCGCGAGCGCGGTCGGCGCCCGTCAGCAGCACGTCCGCGGCGGACGACCCGCAGAAGTCGCACGGAACGGCGCGGAGGTCCCACGGACCGTTGGCATGGCAGTCGGGCACGCTTGATTCTCGTTCGGAACGGTTCACGGCACGGGAGCATACACGCGAGAGGATGGAGCGTCAACCCGAACCGATAGGCAAAAGGAGCCGGCGCTGCGTTTCGCCCCGCAAAGCCGGCCGGGCGGGGGCCTGTTTGCGCGCACGGTGAGAATCATTGACAGCCCTCGCTGTGCCAGCAACAATACACACCGGTCACAGTGCGGGGCATGTCCGCCCGAGACGTCTGTTTCGGCGGGTGCCGAGAGCGGCAGTTCCGAACACGGGTCTAAGGCACAATGCTCCCCGTCGGCGCGGCGACATCCCTCCGTATCCCGCGCGGAGCGCAGTGGCGGAATCCACTCATGTTCGAAAGCAAAACCGTGGCCGTCGTCGTCCCCTGCTACAACGAGGAAACGCAGGTGGCGGGCGTCCTGGAAACGATGCCCGACTTCGTCGACCTCGTCCTGGTGGTGGACGACGCCAGCCCGGACGGGACGGTGGCGGTGGTCGAGCGGCACATCGAGGGCCGAGGCGACGCGGGGCCGGAGGTCGTTCTCCTCCGGCACGAGCGGAACCGCGGCGTCGGGGCCGCCATCTGCACCGGCTACGCCGAGGCCCGCCGACGCCGCATCGACATCACCGCCGTCATGGCCGGCGACGGCCAGATGGATCCCGATCAACTCGACGCCCTCGTTGCCCCCGTGGCCCGCGGCCGGGCGGATTACGCCAAGGCCAACCGCCTCTTCTACCAGGGCGCGTGGGGCACCATCCCGCGGCACCGGTACCTCGGCAACGCGTTCCTGTCGATGATGACGAAGATCGCGAGCGGGTACTGGCACGTGGCCGATTCCCAGACGGGGTACACCGCCGTCTCGCTCGCCGCGCTGGACCTGCTGGACCTCGAGGCCGTCTACCCGCGCTACGGGTATCCGAACGACCTGCTCGTCCGGCTGAACCTGTACGACCTGCGTGTGGCGGACGTGCACCTTCGGCCGGTGTACAACGTGGGCGAGCGGTCGAAGATGCGTCCCGCGCGGATCATTCCGCGGATGACGTGGCTCCTGTTGGCGCGGTTCCTGTGGCGGATGAAGGAGAAGTACGTCATCCGCGACTTCCATCCGCTGGTGCTCTTCTACGGGGCGGCCGGCCTGACGGGCCTGATGAGCGTGGGGTTCTTCGTCCGGCTGGTGGCCATGTGGATCGCGACGGGCGTCATTCCGGGAATCAACGCCCTGGTCTGGGCGCTGACGGCGATCAGCAGCACGCAGTTCGGCCTGTTCGCGATGTGGTTCGATATGGAGATGAACCGGCACCTGAACTGCAACGTGTCCGCGCCCCCGCCGGCCCGGCCGGCCGGCGAGGAGGAGGCCTCCGGGCAGGCACCCCCCGGCGAAGCGGGTTAAGAGGTTGTTTTGATCCCTCTCCCCTGGTGGGAGAGGGAAGGGTGAGGGGGATGGTGTGCCGGGTGCCACTGGCGGCCCGCCTCCGGCGGGTAAACTTGCGCGCCCGTGCTTCCCGGCCACTGGCTTCGCTCATGGCGGGTGGCATGGCCACGCCCCGCGTGGCCATGGAATTAGCGCGGAGGGCCGTCTTACCCCGCCGCGCGGCGCCCAAGATTGGGCCCCGCGCGATATCGGCCCTTCGAGACCTCATGGCCACCCGACATCGGGTGGCCATGCCACCCGCCTCATGGCCGGGCGTTAGGTGCCTCTGTAGCGCCCTTGCGCTCGAAGAGCGCGAGGTCCCCGAACCGCGCGGGCGGGGCCGCGAACGCGCCCGTCCGCGCCATCGCTTCCGGGATGGCCCGGCTCCACGCCCCTTCGTCCGTCGGCACCGCGATGAAGGTGTAGTCGCGCTCGGCCGCCATCCGGGCGAACTCCGGCGGCGGCAGGTCGGTCAGGTGGGCCACGAACGTGCCGTCCCACTCCAGGGCCGACTCGCAGACCACGCCCGACCAGTAGTGGACCACCGAGCCCTTGGGCGTCAGGCACCGGTCGGAGGCGGCGTCCGCGCGGTCGGCGAGATGGTCGGCCATCGCCTTGTAGTCGACCCACCGGCCGCCGTCGTACACGGCGAGGAACCGCGGGTGCCGCATCCAGTAGATCTCCCGGCCGACTTTGGGCAGCGAGATGGCCATCGCGATGCCGACCGCGACGGACACCGCGACGCGTGCCCCGCGCCACTCGGCCCGGACCATCCACGCAGCCGCACGCCGCAGCGGCCCCGCACGGCCCCCTTGCCGCAGACGCCGCGCCGCACGGGCCAGCGCCTTGCGGACGGGCCGGGCCACCGTCGCCACGCCCACCAGCAGCAGGTACACCAGCATCGGCATGGCGAGCAGGAGGTACCGCGACGCCACCCCCGACGGGGCCCAATACACCAGGAACCCCACGTAGAAGACCACGGGCAGGACGAGGACCCACTGCCGGCGCCGGGCCGCCCGGACCAGGCCCACCGCCATCAGCCCGGCCGGCACGAGGCCGAACCACGAGAGTTTCTGGTACACGATGGTGGAGGTCAGGGCGTCGGGCAGGACGGCCAGGGCCGCCGCCAGGTCCGCCGCCTTCCCCGGCCGCAGCGGGCTCAACGCGCGCAGGACGGTCGGCGACAGGTAATCGATGGCGTCGGGTCCGACGCGGCTGCGGAAGAGGACGAGCCAGGCGAGGAAGAGCCCCGCGCCGGCGAGGACGGCCCCTGCGATGGCCAGGAGCACGCGTTTCCGTCCGTCCTGCCACGCGCCCACGCCGGCCGCCACGACGTATCCCGCAAAGAAGAAGACGGCCGGCAGGCGCGTCAGGACGGCCAGGCCCGTCACGGCCGCCCCCGCCAGGTACCACGCCCCGTGGCCGGTCCGCCCGCGCACAAATGCGTACAGCCCCGCCGTCACGAGGCACGCGCACGGCACGTCGGTCATGAGGAGCGTCGAGTCGATGAACAGCCGGGCCGACGTGCCGACCACGAGCAGCGCCCCCAGAGTGACCGTGTCGCGGACGGACGCCGGCAGGTTTGCCGACAGACGCCGGATCGCCAGGTACGCAAGAACGATCGTCGCCAGGCCGAACGCCGTCACGCATACGTTCCCCAGCCAGTAGTGGTCGCCGACGAGGAGCCGGCACCCGGCCAGGAGCATCGGCAGGACGGGCGGGATGCCCCACTGCGCCCGGCCGTTGAACGCCATGCCGCGCCCCTCGGCCAGCGACCGGCCGAGGCCCACGTACAGGGCGGAGTCCGACTTCGGGGCCCAGCCATCGTTGACGGCCGCCAGGTACAGCCCGGCCAGCAGGAGGAGCAGGATAGCGATCTTGCGGGACATGGTCCGGGCTCCGGCCGACGGGGTGCGGATGCGTTGCGTTCCGATTATCCGCCCCCGCGCCGGTCTGTCAAGCCGGGGCGCCTGGGGGGAATTGCATTGAGGCCCCCGCCGGCGCCGCCTATAATGCCGCTTTCCATGCCCCCGGAACGGAGTTCGCCCCATGAACGTGGACGGCAAGCGGTTTCTGGTCATCGGCGGGGCGGGGCTGATCGGCTCGCACACGGTCGACGCCCTGCTCGAGGAGGACGTGGCCCAGGTCCGCATCTACGATAACTTTTCGCGCGGCACGCGGGAGAACCTCGCCGAGGCCCTGCGCGACCCGCGGGTCGAGGTCTTTCCGCTGGGCGGGGAATTGATGCATCGCGATATCCTCCACGCCGCCATGGACGGCATGGACGGCGTGTTCCACTTTGCCGCCATGTGGCTGCTCCACTGCTACGAGTTCCCGCGGTCGGCGTTCGAGGTGAACATCGCCGGCACGTTCAACGTGCTGGAGGCCTGTATCGCGAGCGGCGTGGAGCGGCTCGTCTATTCCTCCTCCGCCTCCGTCTACGGCGACGCCCTCACCGAACCGATGACCGAGGACCATCCCTACAACAACACGAACTTCTACGGGGCGACCAAGATCGCCGGCGAGCACATGGCCCGGGCCCTGTATCACCGGCACAAGGACACCGACCGGCACTTCGATTACGTGGGCCTGCGGTACATGAACGTGTACGGCCCGCGGCAGGATTACCGGGGCGCCTACGTGCCGGTCATCATGAAGATCCTCGACCGCCTGGACCGCGGCCAGCCGCCCGTCGTCTACGGCGACGGGTCGCAGGCGTACGACTTCGTCTACGTCGGCGACTGCGGACGGGCCAACGTCCTGGCCATGAAGGCCGGCACCACCGACACGTTCTACAACGTCGGCACCGGCCGCAAGACCACCATCAAGGAACTGGCCGAACTCCTGCTCGAACTCAGCGGGTCGGACCTGGCGATCCAGTACGACCCGGGCGGCACGACGTTCGTCAAGAACCGCGTCGGGTGCCCCGAGAAGGCGAAGGCCGACCTGGGATTCGAGGCCCAGGTGCCCCTGCGCGACGGGCTGGAGCGCCTCATCGCGTGGCGGCGCGGGCACATCGAGGAAGTCCGCCGCCGCCGCCAGGAAGCGGGGGTGGCCGATGACTGAGCCACGCCGCATTCCCATCGCCAAGCCCCACACCGGCGAGGACGAGTGGCAGGCCTGCCGCGACCCCATCCTCAGCGGCTGGCTGACCCAGGGGCCCAAGGTCGCGGCGTTCCAGGAGGCGTTCGCCGCGCGGCACCAGGTCCGCCACGCCTTCGCCACCACCAGTTGCACGACGGGGCTCCGGCTGATCCTGGCGGCCCTGGAGATCGGCCCCGGCGACGAGGTCATCGTCTCGTCCTTCACGTGGGTGGCCACCGCCAACGTCGTGGTCCACTGCGGGGCGACGCCGGTGTTTGCCGACATCGACCCGGCGACGTACAATCTGGACCCCGCGCGGGTGGCCGAGCGCGTGACGCCAAAGACGCGGGCGATCGTGCCGATCCACCTGTTCGGGCTGTGCGCCGACGTGGAGGCCATCGCGGCCGCGGCCCCGGGCGTGCCGATTGTCGAGGACGCCGCCTGCGCCGTGGGCGCCGGCTACAAGGGTCGGCCGGCCGGCGGGCTCGGACGGGCCGCCGCCTTCTCCTTCCATCCCCGCAAGGTCATCACGACGGGCGAAGGCGGCATGGTGACCACCGATGACGACGCCCTGGCCGCCCGCATCGATTCCCTCCGCAACCACGGGGCCTCGGTGCCGGAAGAGCAGCGGCATCACGGCCCGAAGCCGTACGTCCTGCCGGAGTTCCATCTGCCGGGGTTCAACTTCCGGATGACCGACCTCCAGGGCGCGGTGGGGCTGGTGCAGCTGGAGAAACTCGACCGCCTGCTCGCCGAGCGCCGCCGCCTCGCCGCACGGTACGACGAGGCCCTGGCGGAGGTGCCGTGGCTCCGGACGCCGCGCGTCCCGGAAGGCTACGAGCACGGGTACCAGTCGTACGTGTGCATGGTGGACGAGTCGCGTGCCCCGGCGCCGCGGAACGCCCTCATGGAGGCGCTCCAGCAGAAGGGCGTCAGCACCCGGCCGGGCACCCACGCCGTCCACCTGCAGGCCTACTACCGCGACCGGTTCGGCTGGTCGCCGGACGACTGCCCCGTGGCGCGCGACGGCGACCGGCTGAGCATGGCCATTCCCCTCCATAACTGCATGGGTGACGAGGACCTGGACTACGTCGTGGACGCCATCAGGTCGTTGGGCTGACGCCACATGTGCGGCATTGCGGGAGTCATTTCGCTGTCGGGCGCCCCGCTTCGGGCCGAGGCCCTGAAGCCGATGGTCGACGTGGTGGCCCACCGGGGCCCGGACGACGCCGGGTACCTGGTGGCCGAGACCGGCGGCCCGGGGCGATGCGAGCCGCTGGCCGATCCGCAGTTCCACGCCATCTCGCCGCACCTGGCGACGATCGATTCCGAGGACGGGCGGCGGCTGCTGGCCGAGCGCCCCTGGACCGTGTTCCTGGGGCACCGGCGGCTCTCGATCATTGACCTGTCGCCGCGCGGCCATCAGCCGATGTCCGACGGCCGCGGCACCGTGTGGGTGAGTTACAACGGCGAGATCTACAACTTCCGCGAGTTGCGGGCCGAACTCCAGGCCCTCGGCCACACGTTCGACAGCCGCAGCGACACCGAGGTCATCATCCACGCCTACCGCCAGTGGGGCCTTGAGTGCGTCGAGCGCTTCAACGGCATGTTCGCCTTCGCCCTGTGGGACGCCGAGCGGCGGCGGCTGCACCTGGCGCGGGACCGCTGCGGCATCAAGCCGCTTTACATCACCGAGGCCGACGGGGCGATCGTCTTCGGCTCGGAGATCAAATCGATCCTGGCCTACCTGCCCGAGCGGCCGGGCGTCGACCTCCTCGCCCTGAACGAGTACTTCTCGTTCCAGAACACGTTCAGCCTGCGGACGCTGCTGGAGGGGATCCGTCTCCTGCCGCCCGGCCACACGATGACGGTGGAGGCGGCGTCGGGCGAGGTCACGCGCAGGTGCTACTGGGACTTCGATTTCCGCGACGACATGGTTGAGCCGGAGGAGGAGATCCAGCGCCGCCTCGCCGCCCTCATCGAGGAGGCGGTCGTCCGCCAGTGCGTCAGCGACGTGCCGATCGGCAGTTACCTCTCCGGCGGGATGGACAGCGGGACGATCGCCGCCGTGACGGCCCGCCAGTTCGGGCGCATCTTCACGTTCACGGGCGGGTTCGACCTCTCCGAGGCCGCCGAGCACGAGATGACGTTCGACGAGCGCCAGCTCGCCGAGAAGATGGCCAACACCTTCCAGACCGAGCACTACGAGTGCGTCCTCCACTCCGGCGACATGGAAGCCGTCATGGACCGGCTCGTCTGGCACCTGGAGGACCTGCGCGTTGGTCAGTGTTATCCGAATTACTACATCGCGCGGTTGGCCAGCCGGTTCGTCAAGGTCGTGATGAGCGGGGCGGGGGGCGACGAACTCTTCGGCGGGTACCCGTGGCGGTACGCGGCGGCGCTGTCGCACGGGCACGAGGGCTATATTCAGAATTACTATAAGTACTGGAAACGGCTGGTGTCGAACCGCGATAAGCCGCGCCTGTTCGCCCCCGACGTGGCGGCCCGCCTCCGCACCCTCCGCGACGGCCCGGACGCCGTCCCGTTCGAGAGCCAGACGCTGACGGCGTTCAAGCGGGTCTTCGGCGACGGGGCGCCCGAGGCCCACACGCCGGCCGACCAGGTCCGCGGGTCGCTCTACTTCGAGTGCAAGACGTTCCTGCACGGGCTGCTGGTGGTGGAGGACAAACTCTCCATGGCCCACGGTCTGGAGACGCGCGTGCCGCTGCTGGACAACGAACTCATCGACTTCGCCTGCCGCGTGCCCGTGGCGATGAAGGTGGACGGGCTGGAGCACCTGGAGCAGATCGACGAGAACGACCTGCCGAAGTTGCGTCTGAGCGCCGCCCGCATGCACACGGGCAAGAAGGTGCTTCGGCAGGCGATGGGGCACCTCCTGCCGCCGGAGATCACCCGGGCCCGCAAGCAGGGGTTCAGCGCCCCGGACGAGTCGTGGTTCCGCGGCCGAAGCGAAGAGTACATCCGCCGGGTCCTGCTCGACCCGTCGGCGCGCCTCGGCGCGTACCTGAACCCGGCGTTCGTGCGGGAATCGCTGGACATCCATACCAGCGGCCGGGAAAACCAACGGCTCCTCATCTGGAGCCTGTTGTGTTTTGAGACGTGGCTTCGGCGGTTTCAGGGCGCATAGCCGGCCACGGACGGTCCCCCGGTCAAGGAGAGACGGCCTGATGCGCGTCGCGTTGCTCAGCAGCACGGAGTTCGGCCGACGGTGCCTGGAGGAGGCCGTCCTCGGTGCCGCCGACGTCGAGGTCGTCGGCATCCTCACCACGCCGCAGGCCATCCCCATCTCCTACTCCGACGAGCCGGTCCGTATCTGCACGCACGCCGACTTCACCGGCCCCGCCCGCCGGGCCGGGTGCGAGGTCGTCACGCTGACCGGCAAGGTGACGTCCGATTCGTATCGCGAGGCGCTGGCGCGTTGGCGTCCGGACCTGCTGCTGGCGCTCGGCTGGTACTACATGGTGCCGCGGTCCGTTCGCGAGATGGCCCCGATGGGCTGCGCCGGCATCCACGCCTCGCTCCTGCCGAAATACCGGGGCGGGGCGCCCATCCCCTGGGCCATCATCCACGGCGAGGAGGAGGCCGGCGTCTCCTTCTTTTACTTCGCCGACGGCATGGACGACGGCGACCTGATCGGCCAGGCCGCCGTCCCGATCGCGCTCGACGACACCTGCGCCACGGTGTACGAGAAGGCGACCGAGGCCGCCGTCGGCCTGCTCCGCGCGCTGCTGCCGCAGATGGCGCGCGGCACCGCGCCGCGCCTCGTCCAGGACGAGAGCCGGGCCACCTACGTGGACCAGCGGGCGCCGCAGGCCGGCCACCTCCTGTGGCGGGAAAAGTCCGCCCGACAGGCCCACGACTGGGTCCGGGCCCAGACCCGGCCGTACCCGGGCGCCTTCACGTACCTCGGCGGCGAGAAGGTGACCCTCTGGGCGACGAGTCTCTCCGATCGCCCGCCCCGGCCGGACGCCGCGCCGGGCGCCGTCGCGTTCCCCGTGCCCGAGGCGGCCGACGCCTTCGGCGTCCGGTGCGCCGCCGGCGGCCTCGTTCTGGTGCACGAGGTGGAGACGGAGGCGGACGGGCCGATGGCCGGGGCGGCGTTCGCCGAGGCCCGCGGCCTGGACGACCGGACGATCCTCGGTGCGGCGTCCCTCGACGCCGCAGGACCCTGACCGCACGTCCGCGGGGATCGGCGCCCCTGCCGCGTCGTGGTCGCGGGGCCGGAGCGGCTTGCAGGGACGTGACATTCTCCTTGACAGGCGCGGCCGCGTCCGGGAGTATCGGCGCGCGGACTTCCCCCACCAGGCGGGCGGCGCATGGGTGTCCGGCCGCGCCCGGACCGGCCGCTCCTGCCGCGTCGGGACCCACAGTCCCACCATTGGCCACGTGGTCTGCGTCGGCGTGTCCGGGAGACTGCTGAGGGCGGCTTGCGAGGCAGGCGAGGCCCAGCCGGTCGGAGACTCCACGTGATCGCCATCATCGATTACCAAATGGGCAACCTCGGCTCGATCCGCAACATGCTCAAGAAGGTCGGGGCGCCCGCCACCGTCACCTCCGACCTCGACGAGATCGCCGCGGCCGAGAAACTGGTCCTGCCCGGCGTCGGGGCCTTCGACGTGGGCATGACCCACCTCCGCGAGATGGGCCTCGTCGACCTGCTCGGCCGGCGGGTGGTGCGGGACGGGGTCCCCATCCTGGCGATTTGCCTGGGGATGCAGTTGCTGACCGAGCGCAGCGAGGAAGGCCGGCTGCCCGGCCTGGGGTGGCTCGAGGCCGAGACCGTCCGCTTCCGCATCGATGCGCGCACGAGCGGCCTGAAGGTCCCCCACATGGGCTGGAACTCGATCCGGCTGCGGCGGGAGGATCCGCTCTTCAAGGACCTGGAGCCCGACGCCGGCTTCTACTTCGTCCATTCCTATCACCTCCTCTGCCGGTGCGACGAGGACGTCCTGGCCGAAACCCATCACGGGTACGATTTCGTGTGCGCCGTGCGTCGCGGCAACATCATGGGGACCCAGTTCCATCCCGAGAAGAGCCATCGCTACGGCATGCGGGTGCTGAGCAATTTCGCGGAGTCGACCTGACCATGCTGCGGACCCGGGTGATGCCGTGCCTGTTGCTGCGGGGGTGGGGGCTCGTCAAGACGGTTCGATTTCAGGATCCGACCTATGTCGGCGACCCGATCAATACCGTGCGGATTTACAATGAGAAGGAAGTCGACGAACTGATTTTTCTCGATATCACCGCCACGCCCGAGAAGAAGGACCCGCCGTACCAGATCATCACCGAAATCGCCAGCGAGTGCTTCATGCCGTTTGCCTACGGCGGGGGCATCCGGACCGTGGAACAGATCCGGCATATCTTCGGCCTGGGCGTGGAGAAGATCGCCCTGAACACCGGCGCCTTCAGGCATCCGGACTTCGTCACCGAAGCCGCCGACCGCTTCGGCAGCCAGAGCATCGTCGTCTCCATCGACGTCAAGCGGCACGTGCTGGGCCGGTACCGGGTGCACACGTGCGGCGGGCGCGACAACACGGGGCTCGATCCCGTCACCGCCGCCAGACAGATGGAGGCGGCCGGCGCGGGCGAAATCCTTTTGACTTCCATCGACCGGGACGGTACATTTGAGGGTTACGATATTGATCTCATCCGACAGGTTACCGCGGAAGTGACGATCCCGGTCATCGCCTGTGGCGGGGCGGGGTCGATCGAGGATCTGGGCGAGGCCGTCCATGCCGGCGGGGCCTCGGCCGTGGCCGCTGGCAGCATGGTGGTTTACCAGGGCCCCCATCGGGCCGTTCTCATCAACTTCCCGCGAAAGGACGAACTCCAGGCCGTCCTGGAGTGAAAGGCACCCGCGTGGGCCTGGGCACCGCTCAACAAACCGAACCCTGGCTCGACGCCTGGACCGACCGCTTCAAGCACACCGCCGTCCGGTGCTCGCGATGCGTGTACGACGAGCACACCCCGTCCATCACGTTCGACGCCGACGGCGTCTGCAACTACTGTCACCTCTACGACCGCCTGGACGCCGAACATCCGACCGGCCCCGAGGGCGAGGCCAGGCTTGAGCAACTCGCCGACACCATCCGCCGCGCCGGCCGCAGGAAACCCTACGACGTCGTCGTCGGCGTCAGCGGCGGGTGCGATTCCTCCTTCCTGGTGGCCAAGGCCAAGGAACTGGGGCTCCGGCCCCTGGCGGCCCACTTCGACAACACCTGGAACACAACCACCGCCGTCGAGAACATTCACAACGTCCTCAAGGCCCTCGACGTGGAACTCTACACCTACGTCGTCGACAACGAGGAGTACGACGACATCTATCGGGCCATCCTGAGGGCGGGCGTGCCGGACCTGGAGGCCCCCACCGACCTCGGCCTGGCGTCGGTGCTGTACATGGCGGCCGAGAAATACGGTATCCGATATATCTTCGAAGGCCATTCGTTCCGGACGGAGGGGCTTTCGCCCCTGGGGTGGCTCTACATGGACGCCCGGTACATCCGGAGCATCCATCGCGCCTATGGCACGGGGCGGATGAAGACGTTCCCGAACCTGTGGTTCCGGTCGCAGATGAAGTGGATGGTCCTGAAGCGGATCCGGAAGATCCGCCCGCTCTATCACATCGATTACCAGAAGGAGCCCACGAAGCGTTCCCTGGCGGAGCGGTTCGGGTGGAAGTGGTACGGCGGCCATCACCTGGAAAACCGGATGACCCATTTTTACCACACGTATTTTCTGCCCAGGCGTTTCGGCATCGATCAGCGGGTCAACGGGTATGCGGCGCTCGTCCGGTCGGGCCAGATGACGCGGGAGGAGGCGATCCGCAAACTCCAGGAGCCGCCCCGCGTGGACCTCGACCTGGTCGACATGGTCAAGAAACGCCTCGGCCTCTCCCACGACGAGTTCGAGCGGCTGATGACTCAGCCCAAGCATACCTTCCGGGAGTTCAAGACCTATAAGCCGTGGTTCGAGCGCCTCAAGCCCATGTTCTGGGCCTTGAGCCGTGCGGACCTCGTGCCGAAAAGTTTCTATATCAAGTACACCTCCAAAAACAATGTGTAGGCGCGATCTCCCCCGACGCCGGCGACTCGGGCCGGAGGTCATGACGGAGCCCGCCGCACCGATCCGGACGCGCCCCAACCCACCCCCGTCTTCCGGGGTGACGGCACGGGCGACGCGGCTGGCGCCGAGGTCCTGACCGCCAAGGAAACCTGGATGCGCGTGGCCCTCGTCGGCAACGACGGCAACAACAATTACCGGCTGTGCAAATGGATGCGGGAAGCCGGCACCGACGCCCACCTCTATCTGCTCCGCCAGGAGACGGGCCCGCGGTCCCTGCCCGAGCAGGTCGACGTGGCCCTGGCGTCCGACCGGCAGGGGTACCCGTCCTGGATCCATCTCTACGACGACCGGCTGGGCCGGCCGTCGCTGATCCTGCCGAGCCGGACCGCCCGCCGCATCGAACGCGACTTCGACGCGGTCGTGACCTCCGGCCCGGCGGCCCTGATTGCCGTCAACCAGTTCCGCGCCGCGCCGATCGTGCACCTGACCTCCGGGAGCGAGGTCAACGTCTATCCGCTCCTGCTCTTCAAGCCGCGGGTCGGCCCCCTGATGCGGGCCGCCAGTTTCATGATGCGGCGGGCCCTGCGGCGGGTCCACAAGGCGACGGCCGCCTTCCGACCGGTGGTCGACGCCCTGACGGCCCTCGGCCTCCAGGACAAAATCGCCGTCTGGCCCTTCCCGGAAGACGTGGAAGGAAACGTCCATCGGGTGGACGCGGACCTGAAACGGCGGCTGGATGCGCAGTACGCCGGCTACGACCGCGTGTTTCTGTGGCTCAGCCGCCTGGAGTTTCGCGAGCCGGACTCCCCCCATTACAAGGGGCCCGAGCGATTCCTGGCCGCCCTGAAGAGGGTGATCGTGCAGGACGGCGCCAACGTCCGGGCCGTCATCGGCAATCACGGGACCGACGCCGAGCCGTTCCTCCGGCGGATCGAGGACGAGGGCCTCGCCGACCACGTCGACCTCGTCCCCCATCTGCCGTACTGGAAACTCCTGACCTATCTGAGCATGGACCGCGCAGCGGCGTTCGACGAACTGGCCGCCAAACGCGACGAACTCTCCGGCATGTCCCGCGAGGCCCTCAGCGTCGGCTGCGTGCTCGTCAGGAACATCGACCGCGAGCACGTCGCCGCGTGCTACGGCGGGGACTGTCCGGTCCTGAGCGCCCGCGATACCGAGATGTGCTACGATGCCATGACCCGCCTCCTGGCCATGGGAGACGAGGAACTGGCGGCGCTGCAGCATCGGCACCGCGCCTGGGCCCGGCAGTATCTGCACTATACCCATCTCGTGCCCAAGTTCATGGAACTCCTCCGGGAGGCGGTCGAGGCCTCCGGGCGGGGCCCGGGCTGAACCGACGCACCAGGGAGAGGTGGCAGGCCGCGTGGACGGGTTCCATCCTGCCGCCCGGGGTCACGGGCGCCCGCAAGCAGGGGTTCAGCGCCCCGGACGAGTCGTGGTTCCGCGGCCGGAGCGAGCAGTACGTGCGTTCCATTCTGCTTGACAGCGGCGCCCGGATTCACGAGTATATGCGCGCCGCCTTCGTCCGCCGGGCGCTCGACGAACACAGCCGTGGGCGGGCGAATCATCGTTTGCTGATCTGGAGTTTCCTGAATCTCGAAACCTGGCCGAAGATGTTCCAGTAGGTGGTCATGCAAATCGAGTCGTTGACCCCAAGCCTGGCGGACGCGTATGAGGCCTACGTGGCACACCACCCGGCGGGCCTCTTTTACTACGGCTTGCGGTTCAAACGGTTCCTGGAGGACCTGCTCGCGTGCGGGTCGGACTACCGCCTCGCCGTCGACGACGGGGCCGTGCGCGGCGTGCTTCCCCTGATGGTCCTGGACCGCGACGGCCGGCGCCTTTACAACGCGCTGCCGTTTTACGGCAGCCACGGGGCCCCGCTGGCCGACGACGCCGACGCCCGCCGCGCCCTGGTCGCCTCGTACAACGAGACGGCGGCGGAGGCGAACGCGGCGGCGGCCACGATGGTCGGCAACCCCCTGGACGCGGGCGGGACGGTGGACGGCGTGGTCCACACGCACCAGGACCAGCGCATCGGCCAGTGGACGCCCTTGCCGGCCGAGGACGATCGCCGGGAGGCCCTCATGGCCCGGATCGACTCCAGCGCGCGGCGGAACATCCGCAAGGCCCACCGCCAGGGCGTGACCGTCCGGACGGACCCCGAGGCGCTGGACCACCTGGAGACCCTCCACCGGTCCGGCATGGCGGCGATCGGCGGCCGGGCCAAGGCCCCGCGGTTCTTCGCCCTCCTGCCGCAGCACTTCGAGCCGGGCGCCCACTTCGACCTGTACGTGGCCGAGCGCGACGGGTACCGCCTGGCCGCCCTCCTCATCTTCTACTTCAGGGATGTGGTGGAATACTACATGCCGGTCAACGATCCGGATCACCGGTCGCTTCAGCCGATGGCCGCCATCCTCTTCGAGGCGATGGTGCAGGCGGCGGAGCGCGGGTTCCGGTGGTGGAACTGGGGCGGCACGTGGCCGTCCCAGGAGGGCGTCTACCGGTTCAAGAAGAAGTGGGCCGCCGAGGAGCGCCCGTACACCTACTACACGCAGGTGAACGATCCGTCGCTGCTCGAGGCCACCCCGGCGGCCTTGCGGGACCGGTTCGGCAATTTCTACGTTCTCCCCTTTGCCGCCCTGAAGGGGGACTCCCATGAGCCGTAAGGTCGTCGTCTTCGGGGGCGGCAGTTTCGCCCAGATCGTGCACTTCTACCTGACGCACGACAGCCCGTACGAGGTGGCGGCGTTCACGGTGCACGAGAGCCACATCACGCAGGAAGAGATGTGCGGCCTGCCGGTCGTGCCGTTCGAGGCGCTGGCGGACCGCTTCCCCCCGGACGCCTGCGACATGTACGTCGCCGTCGGCTACAAGGACGTCAACCGCGTGCGGGCCCGCATCTGCGACGACGCCAAACGGCGCGGTTACACGCTCATCAGTTACGTCAGCAGCCGGTGCACGCGATGGGACGGTCTGGAGATCGGCGACAACTGCTTCATCCTGGAGGACAACACGCTCCAGCCGTTCACGCGCATCGGCAACGACGTGGTGATGTGGAGCGGGAACCACATCGGGCACCACGTGACGATCGAGGATCACTGTTTCATCACGTCGCACGTGGTGATCTCCGGCCACGTGCAGGTGGGGGCGTACTCGTTCGTGGGGGTCAACGCCACGGTGCGCGACGGCATCCGCATCGGTCGGGCGAACGTCATCGGCGCCGGGGCGCTGATTCTCGACTCCACCGCCGACGAGGCGGTCTACGCCGCCCGCCGGACCCCGCCCCACGCGCTGAAGAGTTCCGACCTGGACCTTTAGGAATCCAGTGCCATGCCCCAGTCCGACCCGCCGTCCGGCCGCCCCCTGCGGGCGGTGGCCGACCTCTACGCCGCCAGCCTCCGCGACCACGGGGCCGCGCCGAAGGGCGTCGGCTGGAAGAGCGTGGACGAGCAGGTCCTGCGGTTCGACAAACTCGTCCAGGTGATTCCGCCGGCGGATCGCGGCCGGCCGATCCGCGTCAGCGACTTCGGCTGCGGCTACGGGGCGATGTGCGAGTACCTCGCCGCCCGCGACGATCTCCACCTCGCCGCCTACTGGGGATGCGACATCTGCCCCGAGATGCTCGAGGAGGCCCGCCGACGCCTCGACGATCCCCGCGCCACCGTCGTCCAGGCCGACCGCGTGACCGAACCCGCCGACTACGCCTTCGTCTCCGGCACGTTCAACGTCAAGATGGACGCCTCCGACGCCGAGTGGAACGCGTTCATGAAGGAGGTCCTGGCCAACCTGGACGAGATGTCCGAGCGCGGGTTCGCCTTCAACGCCCTGTCGACCTATGTCGATTGGCGGGCCGAGAACCTGTACTACGCCGACCCGGCCGAGTTCTTCGATTTCTGCAAGCGGCACTTCTCGCGCTCCGTGGCGCTGCTTCACGATTATCCGCTGTACGAGTGGACGATCTACGTGCGGAAGGACACCGCGTGAGCCTCCGCTGGGAAAAACTGGGCTGCGTGTTCTGCCCCGCCGGCGAGGCCGACTGGATGCAGTCGCACGCCTCGCTCCCCACGGCGCTGCACCTGGAGGGCACGCGGTACCGCGTGTACTTCGCCTCGCGCGACGCCGCCAGCCGCTCGCACGTGGGCTGGGTGGAGCTGGATTTCGAGGCGCCCGGCCGCCCCCTCCGCACGGCGCCGGCGCCCGTGCTCGCCCCCGGCCCGCTCGGCCAGTTCGACGATCACGGCGTGTACTGCGCCTCGACCGTCCGCGACGGCGATGTCATTTATATGTACACCATCGGATGGAACCCGGGCGCCCGGCCCCCTCTTTTCTACGCCGCCATCGGCCTGGCCCTCAGCGAGGACGGCGGCCTGACGTTCCGCCGCCTCCAGCCCGCGCCGATCCTGGCCCGCAGCCGCTTCGACCCGTGTCTCGTCACCGCCCCGTGCGTCCTGAAGGAAGGGCCCCGCTGGCGCATGTGGTACGTTTCCGGCCTGCGGTGGGAGGCGTGCGGCGACGCCCTCCAGTCCTTTTATCACATCAAGTACGCCGAGTCGGACGACGGTGTCCACTGGGACCGCCAAGGACACGTCTGCCTGGACCTGGAACCCGGCGAACGGAACCTCTCCCGCCCCTGCGTCATCCGCGACGGCGACCGGTACCGGGCGTGGTTCGGCTGCAACCGTGGCGAGGGGTACCGGATCGGGTACGCCGAGTCCCCCGACGGCCTGACGTGGACCCGCCTCGACGAGGCGGCGGGCATCGGCCTCTCCCCCGACGGGTGGGACGCCGAGGCCATGGCCTACCCCCACGTGGTCGGTCCCCCCGGCCGCCGATGGATGCTCTACAACGGCAACGGGTTCGGCCGCACCGGCTTCGGCCTGGCCCGGCAGGTACCGCAGGCATAGGGCGGGAGACGGCGGCATGCGGGTGGCCTTGATCGGCAACATGGGCAACAACCTCTACCGGCTCGGTAAATGGCTCCGCGAGGCCGGCGTCGACGCCCACCTCTACCTGCTCCGGCAGGAGCGCGGCAACCGGTGCCTGCCGGAGGAGATCGATCCCCACATCGCCCCGGATGCCGGCGGCTACCCCGACTGGATTCACCAGTATGACGACCGCAGCCAAACGTGGTTCCTCCGGCGCAGCCGCGTCGCCCGCGACATCGACGCCCAATTCGACGTCCTCGTCACGATGGGCGCGCGCGGCCTGGTCGCCGTCATGCACTTCCGGCGGATTCCGATTCTTCACTGGTCGTCCGGCAGCGAGGTCAGCGAATATCCGCTGTGGCTGTTCGCGCGCGGCACGTCGCTCCGCTGGCGGGTGGTGTCACTCCAGATGCGGCGAGCCCTGCAGCGTGTCCGCCTCGTGGTGACCGGCTTCGAGCCGGAGGTGGAGGCCCTCCGCCGTCTCGGCCTCGAGCGCAAGACCCGCATCTGGGGCGGCCCCGAGGATGTCCGCGACAACCTGGCCCGCATCGACACCGACTTGGCCGACCGCCTCCGGCGCCGCTACGAGCCCTACCGCCGCGTGTTCCTCTGGCTCAGCCGGCTGAACTTCGCGGACCGCTCGCGGCCGGTCTACAAAGGGCCGGAGATTTTCCTCGACGCCTTCGAGCGCCTCGCGGGCCGCTGGGGGCACGAGGTCCGGGCCGTCATCGGCACCCACGGCGACGACGTCGACGCGTTCGTGCAGCGCGTCCAGCAGAAACACCTTGGCGACACCATCGACTTCGTCCCCCACTTGCCGTACGCCGAACTGCTGGCCTACCTTGCGCTGCCGCGCGCCGTCGTCGTCGACAACCTGGCGAAGGAGTACGGCGTGCTGGCGGGCATGGCCCGCGACGCCCTCAGCGTCGGGGCGGTCACCGTCAAGGCGCTGGACCGCGACTTCGTCCGCAAGTGTCACGGTGAGGGATGTCCCATCCTCGATGCCGAGGACGCCGAGACCTGTTATCAGGCGATGAACCGGCTGGTCGAGATGGACGATGCAGCCTTCGGCCGTCTCCAGGACGCCCACCGGGCATGGGCGATGGAACACATCGATTATCACAACCGGCTGCCCTGGTTCATCGAACGGCTCGAAGAGATCGCCGCCGCGTAGGACGGCGACCGTCCGCGCGGGACGCAGGCAGGCCCATGCCGGCGCGGCGGGTACGCCACACCCGCCGCGCGGGGCGCCGCATTGCCAGGGAGCATGGTGTCCAATCCATACCAGATCGCGCTGAAGCGGACGGGCCTCTTCGCCGTCGGCAACATCGGCCGGCGGGGGCTCCTCTTTCTCCTCCTGCCGCTGTACACGGCCTACCTGGACCCGGCGGACCTCGGGGCCCTGGCGCTGCTGGTCGTCTCGGGCGAGGTGCTGGCCCGGCTCGTCACCACGCCACTCGTCGTGGGCGGCGTGATGCGGTTCTATTACCATCCGGACTACGAGGCGCGGCGCGGCGTCCTGCTCTTTAGCGCCGGCCTCGTGCTGACGGTCCTGGTCCTGCTGCTGGCCGGGGCGTGGGTCCTGGCGGCGGAGCCGATCGCCCGCTGGCTCCTGCCGGCCGACGGGGCCGCCGACCCGGTCCGCCTGACCCGCCTGTACGCCCTGGTGGTCCTCGTGAATCCCCTCGGGCTGATGCTGCTGATGTTCGTCAAACTCCGGGCGATGGCCCGGTACTTCGCGGTGGTGGCCCTGGTGAGCGCCGCCGGGACGCTGGCGGTGGTGTTCGTCGGGCTCCACTACCTGGACCTCGGCCTCGAGGCCGCCGTCTGGGGGTTCGTCGCCGGGCCCGCCGTCACGGTCGTCCTGGCGCTGCCGGTGTTTGTGCGGCACGCGCGGTTCCGGTTCGACCCGGACGTCCTGGCCGGGCCGCTGCGGTTCGGCGTCCCGCTGCTGCCGACGGGCCTGGCGCGCCTGGTGATGCAACTGGGCGACCGGTACGTCCTGCGGGCCCTCGTGCCGGCGGCGAGCCTCGGCCTGTACGATTTGGGGTACCGGGTGGGCGAGGGGCTCGATACGGTCGTCGGCACGCCCGCCTACGACGCCGTCAGCCCGACCATCCGCCAACTGGAGGCCCGGCCGGACGAGCAGCGGCGGTTCATCCGGTCGGCGACGACGCTGTACTACGGCCTGGCGCTGCTGGCGGGGCTGGCCCTGGCGCTCTTTGCCCGCGAGATCCTCCTCGTCCTCGCCCGCCGGCCCGAGTTCCATCCCGCCTGGGTCATCGTGCCGGTGGTCGTGTTCGCCATGACGCAGCAGGTGCTCGGGTCGTTCCTGGAGTGGGGCCTCGTGATGCGGAACAAGGCGGTCCATCTGTCCGGGATCCTGATCGCCAGCGCGGCCGTCAACGTCGGCCTGAACCTCGCGCTGATTCCGCTGATGGGCATCATGGGGGCGGCCGTCGCGACGCTCGGCTCCGTCCTGCTGTGGAACGGGCTCCGGCTGTATTACTCGGCACGGTTCTACGACCTTCGATTCGAGGTGGGGCGGCTGAGCCTGCTGACGCTGCTGGCCGCGGGCGTGTACGTCGTCTCGCTCGCCGTCGCGCCGCTCGACGGCCTCGGGGCGACGCTGGCCGTCAAGGCGGGATTGTGGGTCGCGTTCCCCGGCCTCTGCCTGGCGACGCGGCTCGTGCCGTGGCGGGCGCTCGGGCTGCTGACGGCCCTCTGGCGGCGTTCGGGGTAGGGCGCTGAGGTCGAAGGTGTCAGGCACCTGGAAAGTCGTTAAAGGTGCCTGACACCAATGGCATTAAGATAAGCATTTTCGGCGTGCCTGGTCACGTGGAATCCGGAGGTAGTTGTAGCGGACGGGGTCGCGTTTGATGAGGCGTGGTTCGGAGCGTCCGGGTCGGTAGGGGTTGCG
>Ga0272441_10006083_pt1 | contig 20512 bp, 20 predicted proteins | sample SSMProp6N_FD_193582 | JGI IMG/M metagenome (GOLD analysis project Ga0272441, IMG submission 193582) | Marine sediment archaeal communities from Little Sippewissett salt marsh, Falmouth, MA, United States - SSM-Prop-6N | ecosystem: Environmental > Aquatic > Marine > Wetlands > Sediment ...
GTCCCGGTGGCGTGTGCCACCCCTTTGCCCAATAGCGAGAGAAAGGGGCAGCCATGTCGATGGTATCTGGAGTGATCGGTGGTGTGGACACGCACGCCGATGTGCATGTCGCAGCGGCGCTCGATGAGAACGGTGCCGTGTTGGGGATCGAGTCGTTCAGGGTGAACGGAGCCGGCTATCGGCGTCTTGTGGAATGGCTCACATCCTTTGGTCCGGTGATCCGTGTTGGTGTGGAGGGGACGGGGTGTTGAGGTCGTTGGGGTGGATCGGCCGAATCGGCAGAAGCGCCGCAATCGGGGGAAGTCGGATCCGATCGATGCTGAGCCTGCAGCACGTGCGGCCCTGTCCGGTGAGGCGTCGGTGACGCCGAAGTGGTTTCTTCGCCATGAGGACGCCACCGTCGAGCCTGAGCTTGGCCTCTCAGCTACGCACCCGGACTGACACCGAACCCCCAAACCTTCTGATCGTAGAACGGTCGGCGAGTGACGGAATCCTTACGGCGCCACGCTCTCTGCGGGTTTGGCGTGCGCTAGATGTGCTACATCCCTTGGGGTTTGGCACGAGCATCCAACGAGAACCAGACGGATCATCGGTCCCGCTCAAGAGCTCGTGAAGACCGGGGTACCAGCATCCAACCCAGAAGATTCGCCGTCATACTGGTCAGCTCCGAGACAGGAGCGCGAAGTGGCCGCCCCGCAGGGCGGCCACATTCGACCCGTTCGCTCGGTGACTACGACAACGACGGCGTGCCGTCGAAGAACGCCTTGCTGTCCTCACTCCCGTACAGGAAGTACAGCACCACCAGGGCGATGACGGCGCCAACCACACCTTCGAATCGGCCACCCGGCACGGCGAAGATGACGTAGATCGCGCCGGCGATGCGCAGCACCATCACGACGGCGATCAAGAGACGAACCCCGTTGCTGCCCGACCGAAGTCCAAACGCCAAGAGGCCGATGATCACGCCCACGACGAGCATCGCGATCGCGATGCCGACGATTGCGCTCTCGCTCATGTCTGCTGCCTCCGCGATGGGACCCTTCTCGATCAGAAAGAAGACACCACCCGCAATGTCCAATATCGCGGCGATGTACATCAGAATCGTGATCACACTGATGCCGAGAGGCACCTTCCTGTCTGCCATGTTCTCCTCCTTGTTGTCAGCGCTTACTGCACTTGTACGGCCGGACTCTAGTCAGATCGCTTCTGCTGGAAGATGGTTACCGCTGGGCGCCCATCCCTTCGATCCGGTGGACCAGAAGCGCCGCTCCGATGGCGACGGCTGCGCCGAGGGCCGCACCGCCCAGGGCATCGGACAGCCAGTGAGCTCTGAGATACACACGACTGAGCGCCATAGCCACGGCAAACGCTGCAGCCAGCATCTCGAGATTGCGCCGTTTGGTCCCCGCCGGCACCAACACGATCACCAGCGACACCGCGATGGCCGCACCTGCCACCGCGTGGCCCGAAGGAAAGGAGAACCCCGATGTCTCGACGAGCGGGAACGGGGGTCGTGCCCGTTCGTACAGGTTCTTCATCGGCCCGATCAGCAACTGAGACCCCAGCATCGCCAGGAACCAGAAGGCCAGAGCCTCCCAACGCCTGCGGAATAGCAGGAACACGCCAACGAGGATCATCACCGGTGCTGTCACCCACGTACTGCCGATGAAGTCAAGACCTTTGGCGAGAGCGACGGGAATCGACGATTCAAGGTCGACGGCGAGTTCGTAGATCCGATCGTCGACCGTCTGGACGAGGTCTGCAAGTGCAGGTATGGCAAGTGCGATGAATACGAACAGGCCGAGCGCCCAGAGTACGAGCGCCAGCCTGAAGGCGCCGGGATGGTCCTGGAGGAGTGGCCGCTCCTCGAGCCGACGCGGCATTCCGGACGTCACAGCATCCCGTCGCGTTCGAGCTTCCTGAAGCTGAAGACACCGGGCAAGATCGGGAGCCAGAAGGTCGCGATCCTGTAGAGGAAGGTTGCCGACACGGCCGTCGTCGCATCGAGCCCGAGCGCAGTCATCGCAGCGATGATGGCCGCTTCCGTCGCGCCGATACCACCGGGGGTCGGTGCCAAGTTACCGAGTGCTTGACCACCGAGGAACACCAGCGCCACGGCGGGAATGCTGAGCCCCCCTCCGAACGCCTCGAGTGAGAACCACAGGGCGGTGATGTAGGCGACGATCAGCATGAAGGCGCCGCCGAACAGCATGATCGCCTTCGACGGCGTCGATGCGACGGCGACGAGACCCTGGCCGGATGCCTTGATCGACGGCCAGACCTTGGTCTTGAAGATCTTCCTCGCCGGAGGGAGGAAGTAGACGACCGTGAGCAGCGTGAAGACCGCCACCATGCCGATGAGCACGGTCTGCCCGGACGGGAGCTTGATGAAGTCCCCGGCATTCCTGCCGAGGAACACCACCGTCGTGAGCAGCAAGGTCATGTGCACCATCATGGTGGCCACACTCGCCACGCCGATGCCCGCCACGGCATTCGGGAGTTCGACGCCGTTCTTCTGAAGGAAGCGAACGTTGGTAGCCATGCCCCCCACCTTGACCGGGCTGATGCGGTTGATGAACGAACCGGCCAGCTGCACGAGGGTCGTCGGGATCAGGCGCACCCGCTCGGGGACCGACCCCATGATGTTGTATGCCGCTCCGACGTAGGTGATGAACGACGCGAGGAGGATCGCCGGCGTCCATGCCCAGTTGGCGTCGAGGACGGCGCCAAAGTCGGTCTGCGTCAGCTGCGGGATCAGGAAGTAGATCGCCAAAGCGAAGCCGACCACCATCACGACCGTGCGGGTCGGAATGCGCTCGAGGTTCTCGAGCTTGACCTCCTCGATGTCGGTCTGGGTCTGGATCTCGTTGCGGATCTCCTCGTCCAGGCCCTTCTGCTTCTTCAGTGAATCACGCGTTGCACCCGAGAGTGCCAGGGGCTGGATCCGCGACGATGCTTCGGCAACAGGATCCTTCCCCAGCACGGCAATCGCGTTCGCCACGGCGCGCTCGGCCCCGACCGACGAAGCCGTCGAGGTGACGAGTTCTGCGATGTCGGATCGAAGCTGCCCGTCTGTTGCAGCGAGTTCGGCGAAGCCGAAGTCGATCAGCCATGGCTGCCCGTCCGAGCCGAGGAAGACGTTCGCCAGGCGAAGGTCGCGATGGGCCGTCCTATGTTCGCGGAGGATCGCGACCTGCTTCCATACACCCCGGAGCACGTCGTCGGTGAGGTCCTCGACGGGGACCGAGTCGAGCGACTTGCCGTCCACGAGGTCGTACGCCATCAGCATCGAGCTGGGTGCAATGTCGGCGATCGCCTCCATCTGCGGCGTCTTCACCCCGTCGGCGCTGGCCATGAGCGAGGCGACCGCCTCGTGCTCCACCGCTCGCTTGAGAGACGAGAACGGGCGCTCGTCACCGACACCCTTCAGGCGGAACATCCGCGTGACGCGGAACATGACGTCTGCCGCACGCTCGTCCGGCGAGAGTACCTTGACGAACAATCCCTGGCCCGACGCCGTCGTAGCGAAGTAGGGCACCGACCCACGCGCATCGACACCGGCCCTCTTGAGATGGGTGAGCGTGATCCCAGACCGGGCGAGTCCTTCCACCACTCGACGGCCGCGTGGGCGGCGGTTGGGCTCGCCGAAGGCCAGGAGCACGGCTGCCCCGACGGCGTAGGCGATGCCGATTGCGAGGAACTCGTCGGTCGGCGGCTCAAGATGGCTCAGCATCTGCGTAAGAGCCAAGAGGATGATCGCAATCCATCCGAATCGCTTCCACCGCCGATTCAGGTATGGGATAACCGCGGAGAAGAAGGCGGTGAGGGCGACGAGGCTGCCATACCGGACGAGCGGACTCGATATCTCGGTGTCGGCAATGCATTCGAACAGGCCGATGTTGGCGATGTCCGTTCCCGGCGCACACACCCAACTTGGCGGCGCCGTCGACAGGACGGGTGGTGAGAAGCGCGACACGAGGAACGATTCGAGAAGCCACAGCACCACCAGAGCAAGCACGACCGCGAGGAGTGCGAGACGCAACCGGCGCCACTGCTTCTTCCTGATGAAGTACCCGATGCCCACGAAGGGCAGGATGAGCGCCAGCAGGCCGACCAGGGCCAGGACGACCAGGACCACGGGGTTTGGGAGGTGGTCGAAGCCCTGGATCACCTCGACGGTGATGGCCTCGGAGAGGTTGTTCAAGGTGGTGGCCAGCAAGAAGCCGACGATCGTCGCGACGATGGCGACGATGAGGCGCAGCAGATCGGTCGGATGACGCACGATTTTTCGCTCGGCGGGCTCTTCGATTATCACGCCACGATCTTCCGTGGTGGTTGCCACTCTCGGCTCCTCTCGGCTCAGGGCTGGCCGGCATCATAGGGGTACTCGCTTCCCAGGTAAGCAAGATTCTCGAATGGTTCGCCGAGGTGAGTCGTAGCGATCACGTCGGACCCAAAGTCGCTCGGAGTGCCTTCACGGATCGCCAGGGCCGGGGTTCCCTCCTACGACAAGCGCGTCACCTTCCCTCGGCGTTCGCAAGCAAGGCCTGGGTCGCGCCGAAAGCTGATGCGAAGCTCCCCTCCGCAGTCGAGAGGTCGCCGTACCGCAGCTTGGTCGGATCGTTGAACCTGCCCCTGGCCGCACCCGTCGGGAGCACGTGGACCGCCACGCCGTCGGGGATGCTCGCGAGATCGTTTTGAAGCGGTGTCGACGGGCGATCTCAATCGCAACGACTCCTCAGCGAGATGAGCGATCTCGAGAGAGGCACCGGGAGGATCGCAGTACTATCGACTCATGGAGACCCACCAGACCAGTGACGAGTACGATCGCTTGACCGCACGAGCCGTCGTGACATTGGGCAGTGCCGGCACCATCATCTCCCATGCCGTTCGGGCGAGCACGGGGCTCAAGGTACTCAACGACAACTCGAGCATGGTGGCGTTTCTCCTTGTTTGGCTATCAGGTCCGATGCGCCCCAATGAGATCGCCGCGGCGATGGAAATCACCACCGGTGGGTCGACCAAGATCGTGACAAGACTCGAGAAGAATGGACTCGTCTTGCGCCACCATGGCACCGACCCCGACGGACGCGCCGTGGTGGTGACTCTCACCGAGCAAGGAGAGCGCGCAGCGGCTGCCACCCTCGCCGCCGTCGGTGAAGCGGTCCGGGATCTCATGGCGCGGCTCGACGCGCTCGACTGACATGCAGGTTGAGTTGGCCCGCTTCTTCGATCAGCGATGCCCCTAGGCTCGCCGGATTCTCGGCCGCCCTCGACTCTCGGGATCGGGAGGCCATGTGGATACTGAGCCTGCCGCCACCGGCCTCGGCCCGGAGAGGCGCACGGCGCGAACCAATCGCGGCGACAGCTTCGACCCGTCCTCAGCCATCAGGAGCGACGTCGACGCAACCGTCATTCTGATCCTTTGGTGCATTCGGAAGGCTTTCTTTCCCTTGTTATGGCTGGGAATGACGCTCGCGACGATCTACTTCGCCATCGCCCGACGGGACCTGCTCGAACTCGAGAACCAGGCTTCGTCGCTGGGCTCACCAGGTGAGTTCGTTGGAGCTCTGCTGTCGCCCCTTGCCCTCGTTGCGATCGCTCTCATCATGAGAATCGCTGTTGGATTCCTCGCGCTTGCAGCCGCCTACCCGTTGAGCAGGTCGACGAAGCCGCACGATCATCAAGACGTCCGAATGATGACGCAGCACATCCGCGTATGGCGAGATCGGCTCTATCTCAGCCGTGCATACCGATCGCTCCGGTGGACCTGGATCGTCCGGAACGCCGCAATCCAACGACTCGGACGTCGGGGAGCGAGACTCGCGATGTGCAATCCGGTGTTGAGATGGGCCGGCATCGCACTGTTCATCCTCTTCGTGGTTGTCTTCTTCTTCGCACTGGGAGCATCCATGCAGTAGCGACGCATCTCGGCGGACAGAGGAACCCTCCAAGTGCCGGTGAATACCTCGTTCCAGAATGCAACGACCGTGCACCCGACATTCGACGTGCCCTTGCCCGGGAACGACTCGTGCCCGAACGCAACGCCGCCATTCGCATCGACAACCGCGGCAACGTGAACACCGGCACGCGTATCCACACCACCAACCACTCCAGATACCATCAGCATCGGCTGCCCATTTCTCTCGCTGAAGGCGGAAAGGGTGGCACACGCCACCAGGACGGCGGACCGAGACCACCAGAACAGCGTTGAGTTCAGGAGCCGGCAGCACTGAACGGCCGGTTGAGGCATCCATAGGTGCCGAGATAGGCGCTGGGATCGACGAAGTCGACAGGCTCGGAGAGGTTCCTATAGTCCGGCAGCGAATCCACCCCATCGAACGTGAGGGAGACACCCATGTCGATTCTGTCCGAGAACGTGCTCGTGATCTCGCAGAAGGCGAAGTTGATCGAAACGAAGAACGAATACAAGATTTTCGACGGCTCGGGGACCGAGATCGGCACGATCCGTGAGCTCGAGCAGTCCAAGACGAAGCGCGCGGTCAGGCTCCTCAGCGGCGTCGACCAATTCATGACGCACAAGCTCGGCGTATACGAAGCGGACGGCCAGTCGGTCTGCACCCTCCTGCGGCCCGCCAAGCTGATGAAGTCCAAGATCATGATCACCGATGCGGCCGGGTCGGATCGAGGCGCGATCCTGCAGGGCAACGTGATGGGCAAGAAGCACTTCAAGCTGGTGGACGGCGAAGGTGGCGAGATCGGGTCCATCGACGCCGAGAACTGGCGGTCGTGGGACTTCGCAATCCACGACGCGAACGGCGCCGAGGTCGGTCGCGTCACGAAGAAGTGGAACGGGATCCTGAAGGAGGGCTACACGACCGCCGACACGTACGTCCTGGAGATCGAGGGCGAGGTCTCCGACGACCTGCGGCTCATCATGGTGGCCTCCGCGGCTGGTCTGGACGTAGCGCTGAAGCAGGACGATACGGGCGGTTGGGGCCGCGGTGGCGTCGGCTAGCGCGGGACAGGTCACGACGAGCGCAGCTGCTACCTCCACTGATGCGGCTGAACGCAGCCCCTCTTGACCGCGAGAAGCGGCGGCGAGATGTGTCCAAGACGCAAGCCCTGAAGCCACGGCCACGATCGGGACGCCGATCGATCCTCGACAACGTCCCTCGGTCCAGTGCCATCGGCGCCACCTCAATCAGCTAACCAGTTGACCGGCCGCAACGTGTAGCACGCGCGTGGTGTTTGCCAGGGTTCTGTGCGCCGATTCTGTTCCGGGGACTCGTGATCGCGCGATTGCCGTGGAAACCTGGCACGGGTTGGATTGGGAGAACTGGCCTGTGTCGTTGTCCTTGCCGATCGGGGCAGGGACTGGACGTCTTGTTCGGACGACGAACGGCCAGTGCCTCGACCGCAACGCCTCCGACACCATCAACCCGCCCTCGGACGAACCTGACGCGAACGCATGGTGGTCACGGCGCACACGAAACAGGGACGAAGGAAGAGGGCTGGCCTAGAGGAATCCAACAACCTCAAGGGAAAGCAGGAGTGGACGCCACTGGGATCGAACCAGTGACCTCTGCCGTGTGAAGGTAGCGCTGCGTCTGCGCCGAATAGCCTGGCGTTGCTGCAGAATCGACCGACACCCCCTGTCACCCGCTGGATTGTCGCAGGATTACGGTGCCACTCGCGAATCCCCCCTTGCTTCATGTGTGACGAGATTGCTCGCGAGTGGATATGAACTCCTGGGCCTTCGGTTTCCAATCGATCTTGGGCTCATGAACGAGTCCTGGGGCTCTGCCAGGAGTATCGAGCGCTATTCCAACCCAGAAAACACTCAAGAAGACCATGTGGGCTGCCCACCGACTGCCGCTCTGCAACAAGAAGAACCCTTGCCAGCGCAAGGGTTCTCTCCGTCGGGCTGGCCGGATTTGAACCGGCGACCTCTTGACCCCCAGTCAAGCGCGCTAACCAACCTGCGCCACAGCCCGCACAATGTCATCCTACCGTCGACTGTCGCGAAGCCCTCGTGCCGAACGCCGGCCGGGCTATTCCTCCGTGTCGATCTCTTCGACCGCGACGACCACTTCGTCCGGGATCCCGTCACCGTCGACGTCGACGCTCACCGCTTCGCCCATCTTCGCTTCGATGTGATCGAGCACACCGTCGCCGTCGAGGTCGATGCCTGCGGCCTCAACAACCGTCGTCTCCGCCACATTGGGGAGCCCATCACCGGTGGTGTCATACGCGATCGTCGTTGTCTCTGTGATGTCGACGGTATCGGGCGTGCCATCGCCGTCGAGATCCATGATCACTTCTTCGGTCACAACCCTGGTTCCAACATCGGGGATACCGTCGCCGTCCACATCAACCGCCGTCTCTGTGATTGTGGTCTTCTCGACGATGTTCGGCTCGCCGTCACCATTCAGGTCGGTCTCGCGAAGCTCGGTGCTCGTTACCGACACGCCGTCGGCAACACCATCCTCATCGATGTCGATCTCGGTAACCACAACATCCGATGACACCACGCTGTTCTCGTCGACATCGACCTCCATCACTTCTGCGACGTCTTCTCGGACGCCTTCATCGGTGGAGTTGTTGGGTCCGTCGTCAAACGTGGAATCCACGGCACTACCTCTGTCTCGGGTGCGGGGATCGTACCGGCTCCTTGGCACCTGCACCAGAAGGGTTCCATCTCCGGGGACGATCGACCGATATGATCACCAGGAGTGCGGAGCGTCATGTCCACCCCTCCGCCGATGACATGGAAACGATGTCCGACTGGTTCTTCCTGATCATGGGCCTCAGCGGCGGGCTCGCAATCTTCCTGCTCGGAATGGACCGGACCGTGAGCGGCCTCAAGGGCCTCGCCGGGAATCGCCTTCGCGGGATTCTGGAGCGCGTCGCCGGCAACCGCTGGTACGGTGCCGCGACCGGGGCCGGCATCACCGCCGTCATTCAATCGTCGAGCGTCACCACGGTCGTGGTGGTTGGACTCGTATCAGCCGAGGCTATGACCCTCCTCATGTCTGTTGGGATCATCTTCGGCTCGAATGTCGGAACCACGATCACGGCCCAGATCATCGCCTTCAACGTCACCCGCTACGCCCTCGCTGTAGTCGCGATCGGATTCGGCATCGACTTCTTCGCAAGGAGCGAACGTACGGAACGGATCGGTCGCACGATCATGGGCCTCGGGCTCGTCTTCTTCGGCATGTCGGTCATGGGGATTGCTATGGAGCCCCTCCAGGAGCACCAAGGCTTCCTCGACGCGATGGCCTCCATCTCCAACGTTTGGGTCGGTATTGCACTCGGCGCGATCTTCACAGCCCTGGTCCAGTCTTCCTCTGCGACGACTGCAATCGTCATCGCCATGGCTGCCACGGGGTTGACCTCACTCGAGCTGTCGATCGCGCTGGTCCTGGGAGCGAACATCGGAACGTCGGTTACAGCACAGCTCGCCGCCATCGGCAAACCGGTCGAAGCCAAGCGGGTGGCGATGGTCCACACCATGTTCAACGTCATCGGTGTGCTGATTTGGATCCCCTTCATCCAAGTCCTCGCTTCCCTCGCTTTGCGATTGTCCCCGGCCGACGACATTCCCCGCCAAATTGCGTGGGCCCACACCATCTTCAATACGGCAAACCTCTTCATCTTCATCTGGTTCACCACGTGGTTTGCGAAAGCGGCAACCGCACTCGTGAAGGATCAGCCCAAAGACGATCTGATCAAGACTCGCTATCTGAGCGACGATCTCCTGGCGACGCCCTCCATCGCCCTGGATCGTGCCCGCATGGAGATAGCCCGCATGGGAACTCGCGTCAGGGACATGGTCCAGGACGGCGTGCCGGCAGCGACCTCGGGAACGGCAGAACAGCTCAACGCTGTGGAAGCGGCCGATGATGAAGTCGATGAACTCCATGCCCAGGTCGTGGCCTATCTCGGCCGGATCTCGGAAGTCGGCATCACCCGAGAGCAAACGAACGAGTTGCTCGGTCTCCTCGAAGCCGCTGGCGACATCGAGGCAATCGGCGATGCCGTCGAAACCAACCTCGTGGCCGACGGGCGGCGGCGCCTCACCGGGGGAATCGTCATCTCGCCGTCAACCCAAACGCGCATCGATGACCTGGCCGCAGAAGTGCTCACCGCGGTTGACATCGCGGTCGGCGCCGTAGGTCATGGGAGCTACGAAGCGGCCCGACAAGCGATCAACATGAAGCCGGAGATCAAGGCGATGACAGCGGACGCCCGCGAACACCAACTCGAGCGACTCACCGTCGATGAGCCCAACCGTGTCGACACGTATCGCATCGAGAACGACATCATCGAAGACCTAAAGCGGATCTACTACTACGCGAAACGGGCAGCCCGCGTCGGAGTGCCGAGCGAAACAACGTAGCCGCTATCCCGCGATCCATCCGACAAGTGCGCCGACCCCCTGGACCAGGCGCCAGCCGAGGTAAAGAGCGATCGCCCCCACCAGCAGCATGAATCCGATCGGCCATCGCTGGCCGGAGTCGCCTTCCCCGTTCGGCTTGGGATCCTCGTCCCCGGTCATACCGGGGGTATGCCGTGCCGCCGGGATGAGAACTCACGATCCTTTCGAGAGGCGTAGCGCAGCCGCATGATCAGCTCGCGGCGCAACTCCTCCGGCTGGATCACCGCGTCGACGACCACCTCCGAGGCAAGGCGGAGCAGATCGACGTCCTCGAGGTACTCAGCACGACGCTCTTCGACAAATGCGTCGCGCTCCTCTTCGGGAAGCGACTCGATCTTGTTGAAGTAGACCGCATTGATGGCAGCCTCGGGTCCCATGACAGCGATCTCAGCGGTCGGCAGCGCCAATGTGGCGTCGGGGCGGAACCCGGGCCCGGAGAACGCGTACAGCCCTGCTCCGTAGGCCTTGCGAACGATGACGGAGATGCGAGGAACCGTCGCCTCTGCGATCGCCGTGAGCATCTTCGCTCCTGCTCGGATGATGCCTTCGCTCTCGACCTCCGTTCCGATCATGAAACCCGGAACGTCGGCGAAGTAGAGCAGCGGGAGATTCATCGCGTCGCACAACCACATGAATCGGGCGGCCTTGTCGGCCGAATCGACGAACAGCACACCTCCGAGGTGGCTCGGTTGTGATGCCACGATCCCAACGGGCCTGCCGTCGAGCAGCCCAAACGCCGTGATCACCTCTCCGGCGTAGCGCTCCTTGATCTGGAACAGCGTCCCTGCGTCGACGATTCCCTTGAGGAACGTTGTCATGTCGTAGACGGCCTTCGGATCCTCAGGCAGCGTCTCAGCTGGTCGATATCCCTCTTCGGGCGGTTCGGGTGCATAAACCGGAGGGAGCACCCACGTGTGGTCTGCCACGTAGCTGAAGTACTGCTGTGCCCAAGCGATGGCCTCTTCGTCGCTCGCGACGAGTGCGTCTCCACAACCGGAAACCTCGCAGTGCATGCGAGCTCCGCCCATTTCCTCCAGGGTGGCCTCCTCACCGATGACCATCTTCGCCATGCGCGGCGACCCGAGATACATCGAGGCTCGCCCGTCGACCATCACCACAACATCACAGAACGACGGGATGTAGGCACCGCCCGCGGCAGACGGGCCGAAGAGGCAGCAGATCTGTGGGACACGCCCGGAGAGCCGGATCTGGTTGTAGAAGATCTTTCCCGCGCCCCGCCGGCCGGGGAACAGATCGACCTGATCGGTGATCCGCGCCCCGGCGGAGTCGACCAGGAAGAACACCGGAAGCCGCTCGTCGTATGCAGCTTCGAGTGCCCGAATGATCTTCTCCACGGTGAGCCGCCCCCAGCTTCCCGCCTTCACCGTCGGGTCGTTGGCGATCACCATGACGGGTCGGCCGTCGATCGTCCCGCGTCCGGTGACAACGGCGTCCGCTCCATGGTCCTCGGTCTCGGCATTGGCGAGCAGTCCGTCCTCCACGAACGAACCGGGATCGCACAGGAGGTCGACCCGGTCACGGACGAACAGCTTGCCTCGGTCCTTCAACTGGTCGTGATAGCGCTCAGGTCCGCCCGTTGCTGCACGGTCGGTGGCCACGTGAAATCGGTCGCTCAGGGATCCGGTCATGTCTCCCTCCTCTTCCGCTTGCGGGCGACGACCCGCACGGGTGTGCCCGTGAAGTCGTATGTCTCTCGGAGACGCCGCTCCATGAAACGAAGGTAGTCCGGCGCGAGGTCCCCGCCTCGAACAAACAGGATGAACGTCGGCGGTTCGGTCTCCGCTTGGACGGCATAGATGATGTGGGGCCGTTTGTTCTTGCGCACCGGGGGCGGATGGGCCTCCTGCCACGACCTGATGAACCGATTCAGCTCCGGAGTCGCGATCCTGCGCCGACGGTTCTCCAGCACCGTGCGCACCGCCGCTGGGAGGCGCACGAGGCGCGATCCGGTCTGTGCAGACACGCGAAGGACGGGAGCCCAATCCACGAAGGCCAACCGATCGGCCACCGAATCCTCGGTATGGAGACGTTCGTCTTCGTTGCGGATGTCCCACTTGTTGAGAACGAGGATCAATCCGGCGCCCGCCTTCACGATCTCCTCAGCGAGGCGCTGTTCCTGGTGGGTGGCGCCACGCGTGCCGTCGATCATCATCAGAGCAACATCGGACTGACTCAGCACTTCCCTGGCCCGCATCACTGCGTAGCGCTCCACCTCGTCGGTGATCTTGGTGCGGCGCTTGACCCCCGCGGTGTCGATGATCTCAAAAGGTTCGCCATCCAAATCCACCACAAGGTTGATCGGGTCCCTCGTCGTACCAGGAACGTCGGACACCAGCACGCGCTCTTCACCCGCCAGGCGATTCAGCAACGTCGACTTCCCCACGTTCGGGCGACCGATGATGGCGAGGCTGGCGATCGAACGATCGGAGACGGCCTCCCCGGAGTCTGGCAGCAACTTTACGAGCTCTTCCAGGAACTCGCCGGTGTTCCGCCCATGAAGCGCTGAAACGGGGAATGGCTCCCCGAGCCCGAGGGACCACAGATGTGCGAGGTCACCCTCGACGGCGGGACCGTCCACCTTGTTCGCGACGAAGATGAAGGGGACACCGCTCTGCTGGAGGATCCGAGCAACACCCACGTCGTCATCGGTCAGGTCGGCGGTTCCATCCGTCACGAACACGACCACATCAGCGCCTCCGACAGCGATCTCCGCCTGTTCGCGAATGTCAGCCGTGAGCTCCTCCCCCGGCCTGGCTTCCCACCCTCCTGTGTCGATCACGATGAAGTCACGGCCACCCCAGTCGGCGTTGAACTCGCGACGGTCTCGAGTCACTCCAGCCTGCTCGTCGACAACCGCCGCTTTGCGCCGCACGATACGGTTGACCAGCGTCGATTTGCCCACGTTCGGTCGACCCAGGATGACAACAACTGGAAGTCGACTCATGCAGCAGCTCCTTCGATGAGGCCTCCGGCGGTTGCCGGAGTCACGATGATGGGGACGGGAGACGCAGCGCGGAGGTCGCCGAGCGACATGTCGTCGAGGAAGGCATCCCCCGACAGGGCCACGTCCGGGAGGAGATAGCGGGAGACCGAGCGGCTGTTGTTGGTGATGGCGTCTCTGAGATCCGCCCCGACGAGCAAACCGGCAACGGCCGTGTTCCCACCGAAGAACCTGTTCTCGACTGCAAGGATGTGCAGCGACCGGCCGCATAGTCTCTCGAGCTGCGGCAGAAGCGGTTCGAGCGCCGCAGCACCGTACGTACCGGTGAGCACGCCAACAGGACCATCACCCGCTGACGGATCTGAGCCGATGTGCCGGGGTGCGCGGTAGCCCTCACCGGGAGCGGAAGGAATCGTTCTCCACTCCCCCGTCATGATCGGAAGGTCCGCTTCCCCGCCACCGGAGAGGGCACCGATCTCGTCGGTGAACGTTCGGATCATGCCGATCCCGTTCTCGTGTTGTGGGAAATCCTCGTATGCCGCACGCGGGGGAATGGGTCGCTTCGCCACCAGGTACAACTCGTCGGAAGCGAAGAACATCCTTCGGCCGATCCGGCGCATGGCTTCATCCTGCCAGAAGTGAATCGTATCCAGGTCGGCGGCCGCTTCCTCAGCTGTGTGCACGCGGAGGCTCGCCTCGGTGTTGTATCGGGAGAGGCCGAGCGGAACGATGCCGACCGATGCGAGGCCGCGATACCGAGCCAGAATCTCCGCCGCCGTTTGCTCAAACACGGAACCTGCGTTGATTCCGGGACACAGAACAACCTGCCCGTGAACGGTGACGTCATAGTCGAGCAGCGCGCGAAGCCACCGTAACGACGTCGCTCCCCGCGGGTTGCGGAGCATGCGGGTTCGCACCTCGGGGTCGGTGGCGTGGATCGAGACATAGAGGGGTCCAAGGCGTTCTTCGACCACACGCGCCAGGTCGAGTTCGGTGAACCGGGTGAGTGTCGTGAAGTTTCCGTACAGGAACGACAGTCGATAGTCATCGTCCTTCAGATAGAGCGACTCACGCATCCCGGGCGGAAGCTGATAGATGAAGCAGAACTCGCAATGGTTGTCACAGGTTTGCACACGGTCGAAGATCGACGAGGAGAGCCTGATCCCCAGCGGCTCCCCTGCGTTCTTGCTCAACAGGAGGTTGCGCTGACCGCCGGAATCTCGGATGGTCAGCTCAGGATCAGCGTCATCGACCAGCTGCTGGTACTCGATGACATCGGATGGCACGATGCCGTTCACAGCCACGAGTTCCGCGCCGACGGAAAGCCCCGCCTCGGCGGCGGGACTGTCGTTCACAATCTCGATAACGGTGGGATGTGACATCGGTGCTTCGATGGTACCCGTCGATGTTGCAGACCCGATGCCCCCTATCCTCGATCGCATGATGCCCAAGGTGCTCTTGGCCGAACCGCGAGGCTTCTGCGCAGGTGTCGAAATGGCGATCAAGGCGCTCACGTGGATGGTTCAGACCTTCGAGCCGCCGGTGTACTGCTACCACGAGATCGTCCACAACGCCGCCGTTGTCGACGCGTTCGAGCGCGCAGGAGTGGTGTTCGTCAACGAGGTGGCCGACGTCCCGGAAGGGCGACCGGTCATGCTCTCCGCCCATGGGTCGGCACCGGATGTGGTTGCCGCCGCCGAGAGCCGCGCCGCGGTCACCATCGACGCTGTCTGTCCGCTCGTGACCAAGGTCCACCATGAGATGCGGCGCATGTCGGATCGCGGTTACGACATTATCTACGTCGGCCACGAGGGGCACGACGAGGCGATCGGTGCGATCGCGGAAGCGCCGCACGCCTCCACGCTCGTGGATCCCGTCGATGGCCTTGGGACATTCGAGCCCGCCGACCCAAACAAGGTCGCTCTGCTCGCCCAGACCACGCTCGGGCTGTTCGAGTGGGAAGGAATCCTCTCAGACGCAGGAAAGCGCTACCCCTTGCTGCAAACCGCTAGGAAGAGCGACCTCTGCTACGCGACTACGAACCGGCAGACGGCAATCCTGCGCCTCGCCGAGGAAGCATCGGTGATCCTCGTCGTCGGATCCGAGAATTCGTCAAACACCCAAGCTTTGGTGCGTGTGGCGCACATGGCCGGCGTGCGGGCATATCGCGTTGACGGCCCAGATGATGTCGACCCGGCGTGGTTCAACGATCACGACGTCGTCGGTGTGACGGCCGGGGCTTCAGCCCCCGATCAGCGTGTCCGCGCCGTAATCGATGCCGTTGCTCCCGGCGGCACGGTCGAAATCGTCAGGGTCACCGACGAGGACGAGTACTTCCCTCTTCCGCCTCGGTTGCGCACGTTCGTGAAGACGGTGCAGTCCCTCGTCGAGGGCGCCTTCGGCGCTCCAAACCCGGGTGCACCCGGCCCAATAGAGGACGACCGTGGTTGGGACGCCAGCGAAGCGCTTGCGTTGTTGGGCGTCTAGGAAACAGCCAGGAGCACGCAGCAGGACAGGGCCGAGACACGAGACCCGCGGACCGGTCTCATCTTCGCGATGCGGGCTCCCAGGCCGCCCCCTCCCGCCCCAGCTACGCTCGGGCACCCTCCCCCACCTTCGGCGGTGGAGGGAGAAAAGAGAGGGTCTTCGCCTCTCCCACGCAGTGGGGGAGGCGCGACCGAGCGGTGCTCGGATGCGGAGGGGGCATCGCGAGCCCGCGACGGGCCTCATCTTCGCGATGCGGGCTCCCAGGCCGCCCCCTCCCGCCCTCGCTGCGCTCGGGCACCCTCCCCCACCTTCGGTGGTGGAGGCGAAGAGGTTCAACCGCCGCAACGCAGGTTCGCCACGGCTTGTTCGATCACCTCGAGAATCGTCTCGACGACCTCTTCGATCCCCAGGTCGCTTGTATCCACGATGATTGCGTCCTCTGCCGGGCGCAACGGGGACGTCGCACGGGTCGAGTCTGCGTGGTCTCTGGCTGCCAGTTCGGCTTCTATTTGTCCGAGCGGCTTGCTCTCCGCCTCTGGATCGTTCGCTCGCCTTGCCGCCCGTACCTCGGGTCGTGCGGTGAGGTAGATCTTGACCGGGGCGTCGGGGAACACCACCGTGCCGATGTCGCGCCCTTCGACCACGGCAGCGCCTCCGTGGTCCTCAACCCATGAACGCTGTAGATCCACGATTCCGGCCCGCACCTCGGGGTGAGCGGCCACCGTGCTCGACGCCAGCGTCACGTCGTCCGATCGGAGCTCCTCAGTGACATCGACGCCGTCGACGGACACCACCCCGGTCTCGATCGTGATATCTGCGTCACGGATGGCATCAACGACAGCCTCGGCATCTGCGAGTTGGGCGCCGCTTCGCAAGGCCAGGAGCCCCGCGGCTCGATAGGTTGATCCTGTGTCGAGATGGGGATACCCGAGCGAAGCTGCGACGCGGCTCGACACGGTTGACTTTCCAACCCCTCCCGGTCCATCTATCGCGATGACCACACTGCCTCCAGCGTCTCGTAGAACGACGGCCAGGATACGCCGGCAACCGAAGCCCCGATGATCGTGACGGCCCCCTGAGCCGCAGTTGCGGCGACGGCTCCCGCCATCGCAATCCGGTGGTCGCCGGCTGCGTCGACGATGCCGCCGTCGAGGAACCCCGTACCAAGGACTTCGAAGCCATCTTCGGTCGCCTCGGCTCCGCCACCGAGCGCTCTGATCATGGCCGCGGTGCTCTGCGTGCGATCGCTCTCCTTCACCCTGAGCTCCGCGGCATCTCGAACGATCGTAACCCCTTCTGCGTATGCTCCGAGCACCGCTACCAGGGGTAGCTCGTCGATGGCCGCTGCCACGGTGTCTCCGGAGACTTCCACTGAGCAGAGGTTCGCGCCCGTCACAGACACGGTGCCGATCGGATCGCCGTGAATCGAGCCAGTCACTTCCCCATGCACGTCTGCGCCCATCGCCTTGAGGACTCCGAGGAATCCAAGGCGTCCAGGATTGAGGTTCACGCCGGGTGTCACGACGCGGGCACCCGGAACGAGAGCGGCGCTCGCCCACACGTATGCGGCGCTCGAGGGATCCCCGGGTAGAAGGTATTGCGCTCCAGGCACCGATCCGGGAGTGATCCGCGTTCGGGTCCCGTCTGTCTCAGCCAGCCCGAACGCCGCGAGCCACCGCTCAGTGTGGTCCCGAAATCCGCCGGGCCCGTCGATCGTGGATGCCCCATCGGCTTGGATAGCGGCAAGCTCGAATGCAGATCTCACCTGGGCCGACGCGACGTCGATTTCGACATCGGCACCGTGCAGATCGGCGGCTCCGGTTGTGAGGGGTGCTGTTCCATCCGCTGAGAGGGTCACCTCAACGCCCAGGGCGGCGAGTGGTTCCACGAGTCGAACCATCGGACGGGCAGAGAGGGAATCGTCGCCGGTGAGCGTCAGCCGAAACGGCATGGATGCAAGGCCACCGGCGAGCAGCCGCATCGTCGTCCCCGAGTTTCCGCAGTCGATCGGAGCGTCGGGATGCTTCGGACTCCCAATCGGTACGAACTGATCGTGGTTGCGGCGGAGCCCAAGCCGTTCAAGCGCAACGAGCGTCGCTGCTACGTCTCTCCCCGGAGCGAGGCCGACGATCTCGCTCTCGCCGTCAGCGAGAGCCGCCAGCACGAGCGCTCGATGCGAAAGGGACTTGTCCCCCGGTGTGTGCACGCCCGCTTGGAACGGACCGGAAGCCGGCTCAAGTGTTCTGGTCTCACCCATCGGCGGCCTCCCGCCCAGCGGCGTACAGCGAACGAATCTCGTCGATCGTCAGCGTGCGGTGCTCCCCCGGCCTCAGCGATCCGTCGCGAATCGGTCCAATGGCCGTGCGCACGAGCCGCTCGACCGGATGCCCGACCTCATCGAACATCCGACGAACGATTCGTTTCCGGCCCTCTCCCATCGTCAACTCGACGAGCGAACGGCCATCCGACTGATCCAAGAGGCGCGCCGTCACGGCGTTGGCCGGTCCATCATCAAGTTGGACCCCTCCAATAAGCCGTCGAAGCGTCGACGGTTCGACGGTTCCGGCAACCAGAACGACGTACGTCTTGTGAACCCCGTATCGGGGATGTGTGATCCTCAACGTCAGGTCGCCATCGTTCGTCAAGATCATGAGGCCCTCGGAGTCGGCGTCGAGGCGCCCCGCGGGATACAGGCGGACGGTTTCGGAGACGAGCTCGACGACGGTTCGCCGTCCCTGCGGATCGTCCGCGGTGCTCACGGTGCCGACAGGTTTGTACACCAGATAGGACGCAAGGTCGGGCGCCAGCGGCAGCGGCAACCCGTCTACCTCGACCTGCGCCACGGACGGATCGATCTTCTGCCCTACGTGCGCACGTTCACCGTCGACCGTCACGCGACCCTTCCCAATCAGGATCTCGGCGTGGCGTCGCGAGGCGTAGCCCGTGCGGGCAATCAGCTTCTGGAGTCGTTCGATGTTCCCTCCGGTCGGAAGGGGCGCTCAAGTGTCTCGACGATCTCCGCTGGAGGGACGTGGTCGGCGAGCGGGGGCAGATCACGCGGATGGTCGATGCCGATCTTCTCGAGGAACAGCTCTGTTGTCCCATACAGCAGGGCTTGTCCAGGACCTGGTGCGGTCCCGACCTCGCGCACGAGCCCCCGGCGTTCGAGCGTATGGAGGGCCCGCTCGGAGTCGACGCCGCGGACTTCTGATATCTGACCACGCGAGACCGGCTGTCGGTACGCGACCACTGCCAACGTCTCGAGTGCCGCGTTCGAAAGACGGGTCGCGCGCTCCGACGCAGCGAACCGCTCCAGGTAGGGCAGCATGTCGGCAGCGGTGTAGAGCCTCCAACCGCCGGCGACGGAGCGCAGCACAATGCCCGACCGGCGGTCGATCAATTCTCGTTCGATCTCGGCAAGGGTCCCTTCGACATCGCTCAGCGGAACTTCCACGACCTCGGCGAGCTCCTGTGCGGAGATCGGCGATTCCGCCACGAACAGGATGGCTTCGATGGGACCGCGGATCTCCGTCACGCGAGTTCCTCCCCCTGGAGTAGCGCATCGAGTCGTTCCGTCGCCGCAGCCTCGCTGTAGCTGATGAGGATTGGAGACCCGCGATCGTCCTGCGAGACGCGCAGGATGCCCCATCGGGCCAGTTCGAGCAGACCGAGGAAGTATGCGACAACCTCAACTGAGCGCGAGCAGTGAGCGACCATGTCGTCAAAGTCGGCTTCGATCGCGGATGCCATCCGATCCTGCAGCTCGAGCATCGCCACCTGCACGGACGGCAACTCCATGTCCAGATGGTCGATGTCAATGGAGTCGTCAGCGTCAGTGAACACACGTTCCGCAAGGGCGGCCAGGCCGGCGGCATCGACGCGCAGCACGAAGTCGGGCGGCGTCGGCGTCACACCCTCAAGGCCAACGGACCGGGCCACGTGTCGCTCATTGGCAGCCAGTCGATGTGAGAGAACCGCGGCTACGTCCTTGAACGTCAAGTTCATCAAGAGTCGCGACAAGAGCCGGTCTCGTTCTTCTGCCAGCGCAAGCTCGTCGTCGAGGTCGATGTCCCGGTCATCAGGGAGAAGGTGGCGGGCCTTCAATTGGATGAGGGTCGACGCGATCAGGAGGAACTCGCTCGTCACCGTGAGGTCCATGTCGGTCATCACATCGAGGTACTCGAGATACTCGGCAACGAGATCGGAAAGGCTGAGTTCCGTGATCTCAACTTGATGTGATGTGATCAACTGCAAGAGCAGATCGAGGGGCCCCTCGAACACCCGTGTCTTCACCTCGTACGTCATGGACGACGATGCTATCGCCCCTGACGACGGTGCACGAGGAACCGGAGTCACTCGTCCGCCTCCATCAGTACCTCCCACCGGTGTTCATCCATGCCTTCCGGGGGTGGTGCAGGATGGAGTCGAGCGAATTCCACGGCCAATTCCCCGCACCTGGCCTGTTCCAACTCGACGGCACCCCGCGGCCCGTGATCTCGATAGGCCCGCATCCGCTTGGTCATCGGCAGGTGCAGAAGCTCCAGGATCGTCGCGATCGAACGAGAAGTGGCGCCCGGGTTCGGGCGCCACTTGCCGATGTCGTGCAGAAGCGCCGCTTCGATCATCGCCGCGTCGCCTGGGAATGTCCCTTCGACTCG
>Ga0272441_10006084_pt1 | contig 20508 bp, 21 predicted proteins | sample SSMProp6N_FD_193582 | JGI IMG/M metagenome (GOLD analysis project Ga0272441, IMG submission 193582) | Marine sediment archaeal communities from Little Sippewissett salt marsh, Falmouth, MA, United States - SSM-Prop-6N | ecosystem: Environmental > Aquatic > Marine > Wetlands > Sediment ...
TTATAGGTTCTTCACGGCTACTGTGAGCTCTTTTAGGCCCAGATCGTCCATTACTTTGACGACGGCCACGGAGTCAACCTGAACCGCTGCCTTTACCAGCGCCTCTATGCCTGTCGGGGAGGCGAGCATGTCTTGTCTCCACAGGTAGATTATCTTCTTCGTCATATCGGCTGAGACCGCGTTCCGGTCCTCGGCGTCGAGGATTATGGACACTAGTTTTTCCGATAGGGGCTTGTATAGAGACGCGGGTACTTTGTTCACGACTTCCATTTTCCCTCGATGGTATTTACTATGCATATGGAATATATCATGTTTCATTAAGAAAATTATAGAACAACTAAGAAATTTTATGGATTCCCAAATCGAGCTTTGTTTTTTCTATATTTTCTTTAAAGATATTTTTAGGTGTTTGTCTATTTATATTAATATTGGATGATGCTGGATGAGTATTTAACATATTTTTGTTTATTTTGAAAGATCGTGGAAATGTTTTTAATATAAGTAAGAAAACATGAAACTAGATTATATAAAACCCCAATACCATTAAAGGAACCTAAAAATATTTCAACTAGTAGACTAATAATATTGACGTATGTCTCTGGATATCCTTGATATGAAGATAATAAAGTGTCTCACAGACGACGCTCGAAGCACATACAAGAAGATGGCGGAGGAGGCTGGGGTAAGCGAGGCCACCATCAAGAACAGGATCGACAAGCTCCAAGAAGAGGGCATCATTAAGAAGTTCACCATCGTCATGGACTACCACAAGCTGGGCAGAGCCATAAAGGCGTTCATCGGACTCAAGGTACAGCCGGCCAAGCTCTCATCCATCGTCGGGGACATAGAGAAGAACCCCGACGTACACGTCCTCTACCGCACCAGCGGCGACGTAGACCTACTGATAGAGGTAATATTCGAGCAGATGGAGGACCTCAACGCTTTCCTGGAAAAGGAGCTAGCCCTAGACGGGATACTTGGGACAGTGGTGACCATAGTGATCGGGCCTTACAAGAGATGTCCGTGGACTGGGCTTTAGAGCCACGTGTCTTCCCTAGGCTTGGCCACCCTGAAAACTATCAGGTCCTGTATTTTGGTGTGGTGCTCCTCCAAGGTTACCTTGAACATGGTCTCTAGGTAGCCTTTGAGGTACTGAGGCGGCACAGCCACGTTTATTATCTTTATCTCGTCCTCGATCTTCTCGAAGGTCCCCCAACCCAGGTTCTGGAGCTCGTTGAGCACCAGAGGCCAGTTGGCCTTCTTGGTCAGGTTTATGTCCCTGAACTCGGGTTTCAACACCTTCCGCTTGAGGGCGGTCATGCTCCCCACCCTATAGATCTCGTACTCCGTGAGGCTCTCGAACAGGTCGAGGAGCATCCCCCTATCCATTATGATTACGCGGTTCTCGCCGATGCGGTAGGTGTCGGGGAGCCAGTCGTGCATGCTGAGCTTCCTGAAGAGGAGCAGCGCCTTGTGGAGGGCCTCGTTCTTGTTTCTGATGTATCGTGTACGCTCAAGAAACTCCAGGTAGTTGTAAAGGTCTTCGTCTATCTCGACCGTTACCTCCTTCATCGGCTCTCCTCCTCTCCCAGAGATTCCTCTAGCGCTCTGAGGGCTTTAGCCTTATCCTCCTTCACCATGCTGTCCATCCTTTTGACGAAGAAGTAGACGGTGAGCCCGTACTGAACCATGAGGAAGAATATGACGCCGATGGCGATGTACATGTTGCTGGGCTTCCTGTACCAGATGAGCCCTATGGCTATCACCATGCCGAGGTAGGGTGTGGCCAATAGCGCGTAGATGAACCTCCGGTTTGCGTCCAGTACCTCCGCGATGCTGGGCTTCTCCTCGGCCAAAACTATCTCACCTAGAAAGAAGAGGTAAGAAAAAAGGTTTATGATCTTCTATCTGAAAAACCGCTATTTGCACCGCTAGTCTACTATCTGGGGGATATCCTTCTCCGGTGTTTCCTTCATCATCTCGAGCGTGGACTCTAGTCCTCTTAGCCTGTTACGTAGGGTGACCTCTGTGGTGCCCGCGGCCTCCGCGACCTCCTTCTGTATTCTCTTATCGTCGTTATCTATGCACGCCATGTACAGCGCAGCCGCGGCGATCCCCCTCGGGTCTTTACCTGTGAGCCCATGTCTCTTCTGGGCTCTCCTGAGGATGTCTATGGCGTATTGCTCGGTGTCTCTCCTCAGTTTTAGCCTTGACGCGATGCTGGGTACGAACTTCATGGGGTCGTCCACGGGCATCTTCAGCTTCATCTCCCTGATGAGGAGCCTGTAGGTACGCGCCACCTCGCTGTGCTCCCGTGTGGAGGCCCCAGTGATCCCCTTCAGGGGTCTGGGTATCTTTGACTTTCTGCAAGCTGCGTATATAGCCGCCGCTACGAAGGCGTCGATGCTCCGGCCCCTTATCAGGTCCATCTTGAGGGCTCTTCGGTAAATCAAGGCCGCCTGCTCCTTGACGCTGTGGGGCAGGTGCAGGGACCCTGCCATACGGTCAAGCTCCGCCATCGCTATGCTCAGGTTTCGTCTCCATGTCTCATCGAACTTGCTGCGGTTATCGTACTTACGGAGCCTGTCCATCTTTATCCGGGTCTCGTCCTTGAGCCGGTTTCCCTGGGCGTCCCTGTACCCGTTGAAGACGGTGGATAAACCCTTATCGTAGAGAGTGTAGCTCATGCCAAGCCCTGTGCGTGTCCTTTTCTGCTTCTCTTCGGCGGTGAAGGCCCTCCACTCCGGCCCCCTGTCTATGAGATCCTCCTCCACCACTAGGCCGCAGTTGGAGCAGACCATCTCGCCATTCTCTGGGTCGCTTATTAGTTGGGTGCTGACACATCTTGGGCACTCGTTTTGGATTTTTTCCTCTCTCACTCTGTTATGTCCCTCGTGGTTATGCTAGAGAAACCAATATGGATATTTTACCCATACGTAAATTATAAATAAATCGACTTTTATATAAGCGTTTCGAGGGTAGCCCGATGCCAAAACCCAAGGGAACATGCGGAGCGACAAAGATGAAGATACTCGCAGTCATATGCGACAACTGCGAAAACGATAGAGAATCCTACGGGTACAGCATATGGCAGCAGCTCAAGACCAGCTTCTACGTCTACATGAACGACAACGACATCCGGAACGTCTACCACCACCTCAACGACCTCTGTGCACTTGGCTACATAACGAAAACCGAGGGCCCCGAGGACTGCACTAAATGCTTCTACGATCTAACGCCAACGGGGCACGGGATCAGGCACCGCTACCAGAAGTTCATAGACATACTTAACATGAGCCCAAGCTAGTTCTCCAGGGACACGTGTAAAATAACCACGTACCCAGCCTCCTTGACGGCGCCACCTTTAGGCAGTGTAAAGGTTAGCTTCTCCTCTTCCAGCGCTATTTTATACTCTATTTTGTCTCCTTTCTCGGCCACTTCCAGTATGGTACCTTGGACCTGGATACCGTGGAGAGAGCCCTCGGAGACCTCGTCTAGCATCCTCCTGAACCGCTCAAAGTCCCTTATGTATCGTCTCCCCAACTCCGTTATCTCGGTGCTTCCCCCGCCGTGTCTCCCCCCTTTCGTGGCGGATATGAGGGGTTCCTCCAGCTTCTCCTCCGCCTTCTTGATGAGGCCCCACGCGTACCTGTAGCTCATGCCCAGGGATGCGGCGGCCTCCTTGAGGGTCCCCTTCTCATCTATCTTCCTGAGGAGGCTGTAGACGCCCGGCCCGAAGACGTGGCCCTCGTCGGTCTCCAGCCAGAGCTTATAAGCCGGCCTAGCTCTATGCACCTTGATCACGGCTATTTTGGAGGCTTCCATTGATAACCTTTGGCTCATGAATCCCGTGTTATTAATGGATTCTACATACATTTTCTTAATAAAGTGGTACGGGGAAAACTCTCCAAACCTAGGTAACTGGTGTTAGCAGAATGAAGACCATTTCCAAGTCAAGACGAGCAATGACGGGTCTAGAGACCGCCATCATCCTCGTCGCATTCGTAATCACAGCCGCGGCTTTCGCATTCGTCATTCTAAACATGGGGTTCCTGACTGCCGAGAAGGCTCAGTCGGTGATCTCCGCAGGCATGAGCGAGGCCAGTAGCTCCATGCTCATCGACAGCGGCCTTGTAGCTTTCTTCTCCAACACGTCTACCACAGGCGTCCAGCAGGCAGACATCTGCTTATCAAAAGTCGTATTCTACATGAAGCTGAGTCAGGGGCACGAGCCTGTGGACTGCGATGACAGCAGGCTGGTAGCCACCTTCACAAATGACGTTTGCCACGGCGAGATCTATAACGTCAACGGGACGGTCATGACCATCTCGACCGCTAACGGTGACACTGACACCCTGTTAGAGACGGGGGAGAAGTTCAAGGTAGAGATCGACTTCACCGAGCTGCTGTTAACGGACGTCGAACCTGTCCCAGCTAACAGGCCCGCCATGTACACTCACCCGTACGAGAACTTCAGGATAGAGATAAGGCCGAGCCAAGGCGCCGTGATGACCATAGAGCGTCAATTACCCGCCGTCTATACGCCTGTGATGGTAATAGACTAGCCCCTCATTTTTCCCCTTCTTTGAAACCGCTTTTATAGCGTCGTAATCAGTATTTTTCTCCATGCTTGATAGCGACGCTTTTCTCGGCGTGAGGGTTCTGGACCTTAGCAGGGTCTTGGCGGGGCCGTTCTGCGGGATGCTGCTGGCCGACATGGGGGCCGAGGTAATAAAACTGGAGATCCCTGGAGGGGGCGACGACTCCAGGCAGTTCCCACCCTTCGTGGGCGAGGAGAGCATGTACTACGTAAACCTGAATAGGGGGAAGAGAAGCATCACAATCAACCTGAAGACCGATGAGGGTAGACGCCTCTTCGTTGAGCTTTTGAAGAGATGCGATGTGCTCATAGAGAACTTTAGGCCGGGCACCATGGATCGTCTCGGCCTAGGGTACGAGAGGCTCCGGGAGGCCAACCCCCGGCTGGTCTACGCCGCCATCTCAGGGTTCGGCCAGTACGGCCCCTACAGGGAGAGGCCCGGATACGACATCATAGGCCAGGCCATGGGTGGACTCCTCAGCATAACTGGTTGGCCAGATGGGCCTCCCACACGTTCAGGTACTGCGATCGGCGATATACTGAGCGCTCTGTTCTGCTGCGTGGGCATACTCGCCGCCCTCAACATACGGGAGAGGACGGGGGAGGGGCAGATGGTGGACGTCTCCCTGGTGGACAGCGTCTTTGCGGCTCTGGAGAACATACCCCAGAGGTTCTACGTTGACGGTCAGGTCCCGGGGCGCATCGGTAACCGCTACGAGTTCGTCTATCCCTACGACACGTTCCGTGCCATGGATGGCTGGGTCGTCATCGGCATAGCCAACGACGCCATTTGGGACAGGTTCATAGAGGCAACCAGCATAATGGGGCTCGGCGCCGATCCCAGGTTCGCGTCCAACGTGCTCAGGGTCGAGAACCATGAGGCGCTGAGGATCCTAATCGAGGAGTGGACCATGGGCCGCGAGAAGGCCGCCATCGTTGAGCTGCTCAACAGGCATCGCGTCCCCTCGTGCCCTATCTACGACATCAGGGAGGCGTCGGAGGACGAGCACATAGGCGGCGTACGCGGCATGGTGGTGGAGCTTGATCAGCCCGGCTTGGGAGCCGTCAAGGTGCAGGGCAACCCCGTGAAGATGTCCGAGACCAAGCCCGCCCCTCGTGGCCCGGCGCCGTCACTCGGAGAGGACACCTTCGAGGTGCTCCGAGACCTTTTAGGCGTGGCCTCCGAGGAGTACGAGAGACTAAGGGAGCGGGGTGTGGTTTAGTGTACCACTCGACGGATGACTCCAAGTCGAGGCGCATGGACGCCGTCAGAGACAGGGCCCGGGTCTGTATGCGCTGTGGGCTATGGGAGTCTAGGACCAACGCCGTTGTGGGGTCCGGCAGCCTCGACACCAGGATCGTTCTCGTTGGGGAGGCGCCGGGTAGAACTGAGGACGAGAGGGGGCTGCCCTTCGTCGGGAGAGCCGGGAAGGTTTTGGACGAGCTCCTTGGGAAGGCCGGGCTCTCAAGGGACGACTTGTTCATAATGAACCTGGTCAAGTGCAGGCCGCCCAACAACAGGAGGCCGAAGAGGGCGGAGATAGGCTCGTGTGAGCCGTACCTCGTTGAACAGCTCGAGATAATAAAGCCAAGGGTCATCGCACCCATGGGGAACAGTCCGCTCGGCTTCTTCCTTCGTAGATACGGGTTGGGCCGGGCGGTTATCGGGGATGTCCACGGGGAGGAGTTCCTAGTTGACGAGAGTTGGGGCCGTGTGACTCTTTTCCCCCTCTACCATCCAGCCGCCGCCATATACAACCGTGGGCTGACTGAGGCGCTGGAGGATGACATGGAGCGTCTAGCCGGCCTCATGGGCTCTTAGGGTCGTTTAGAATATTCTCCTTTGGATAGGTCCTCGTAGGAAATGGATTCAAAAAGACATTACATGCGTATGGGGGAGTCGATGCCCAGCACATGCAGGGCGTTCCTCAGGGTTATGCGTGTTGCGTCCACGAGGGCCAGCCTGGCGCCCATGAGCCCCGGGGTCTCGGCGTCGATGACCCTTTGGGTGGCGTAGAAGCTGTTGAACCTGTCCGCCAGGTTGTTCGCGTACGCCGTCACGTCCCCGGGCTTCAGCTCCTCGGTGGCCCGCTCGTATACCTCGGGGAAGTGGGCTATTAAGTTCACGAGCTCCTTCTCCTTGACGTCCACGAGCTGCCCGTAGTCGGGTTCCGGCTTCTTCCTTGCCCGCTTGAGTATGTTGCAGGTCCTGGCGTGGCTGTACTGTATGAAGGGGGCGCTGTTGGTCTCGAAGTTGAGGGCCCTGTCCCAGTCGAAAACCACCTGCTTCATGGGGTCCACGCTGAGGAGCGTGTACTTGACGGCGCCGAAACCCACCATCCGCGTTATCTTCCTCTTGTCGGTCTCGTCCAGCTTTGGGTTCCGAATGTTCACCTCGTCGTACGCCAGCTCCACAGCCTTGTCCAGCACCTCGTTGAGGGTCACGTACCTGCCGAGGCGTCCGCTCATCTTGACGCCGGGCAGATTCACGAACTCGTAGCTGTAGTGGAGGAGGTTGTCGCCCATCCACTGTTTACCTATGGCGGCGAGGGCTATCCTGAGCTGCAGCTGGGCCAGGTTCTGCTCCATGCCTATGACGTTGATTACCCTGTCCACGAACCCGAACTTCCAGATGTGGTATGCCATGTCCCTGAGCGTGTAGAGCGTGGTGCCGTCGCCGCGGACCAGCACGAGGCGTGGTATCTCGTGCTCCGGGTGAAGGCCCCAGCGCTCCTTCAGGCCGAGGTCCCTGGCCACCCAGTCGCAGTCCAGTATCTGGGCCCCCATCTCCTTAATCACGTACCCCGAGTCGTTCAGCCTCTCCAGCACCTCTTCGGCTGCGCGCCTCCACACCAGGTCGCTCTCGTAGTCGAAGCTGTCGAAACGTATCCCAAGTTGTCCTAGGCTGACCTCGAAGCCGTCTAGACAGTACCTGACCACCTGCCGGACGTCCTTGACGGCGTCCGGCTCGTTGTTCTCGTAGGCGGTGTTCAGCGCCACTATCTCGGCCATGGGGTCATCGACGCCGGGAAGGGTCTTCGACAGGCTCTCGTAGATGCCGGGGAACCTTTCCTTGAGGTCGTCGGCCGCGGTCTCGTACTTCTCGATCTCTTCCCGCGCCTCCTGGGCTTCGTATACCCAGCCTTCCTCCTCGGCCTCTTTGAGGTCTGCCTTGAGCCGGATCAGCTCCGTGATGACGTTGACGGAGGCATAGATGGTGCCCACCCAGAGCTCCGCGGGGGTCTCCGGTTTGGGCTTCCCCATGAGCCTCCAGCCGTAGGTTGCCATGGCCACCTGGCGGCCCATGTCGTTCACGAGGAAGTGTCTCATCACCTCGTGGCCCCTCTTCTCCAGGAGGTTGGCGAGGCTGTCGCCGAGAATGCTGTTTCTGGCGTTGCCTATGTGGAGGGGGCTGTTGGGGTTGGCGCTGGTGTGCTCGACCATCACCTTCTTGGGCTCGCTGGCCTTGAGGAACCCGTAGCCCATGTCTTCCTGGATGGCCGCCTTGATCACTAACTCGGCGTAGCTGCCTGCTTTAGTATGGAAGTTAATGTAACCGTTCACAGCCTCGGCGGAGGACACCAAGCCTCCTCTCTCAGGCTTGATGTGGTTCACGAGGGTCTCAGCTATGTACACTGGGGCCTGCTTGAGGGTCCTCGCTAGCTGGAAGCACACAGGCGATGAAATGGCCCCCATATCAGGCGACGGGGGCTCGCTGTACTTTGACGGGGGAAGCTCCGCTCTGGGGTACGTCGCCTCAAGGGCGTCAGCGATGAGCCTCTCACTCTCTATCCTTAGCTCTGCGAGGGGGTTCATGTTTGTTCACTTCGGTTGGCGGGCCCGGCAGGACTCGAACCCGCGATCTCCGGCTCCGGAGGCCGGTGCATTATCCACTCTGCTACGGGCCCGCACACAAATAGGCGAGATGGACACGATTAAAGGGTTTCTGGTTAACCTTTTTTCTCTGCTCCACATAGCGCTACATACGACTCGTGAAGAAGCCTCTGGGCGTTCTCGACTATTACGGGGCCCACGCCTTTGACGTCCGAGAGAGGGCCTAATAGTTTCTTGGTTTTACCTGTCTTGCTCACATGAACCTCGGCGTTGGCGAACTCCTCTATAACCCTGTAGGGGGTGTCGTAGGCGTTGAGCAGCTCCTGGGCGAGGGTTGTGCCTATCTGGGGGAGCCCGGATAGTAGGAACACCTGCTGGTCGTGGAGGGGGAGGCTCCTGTTCAGGCTGCGTAGCTGTATGGTTCGCTCCTCCTTAGCTTGCTCCCTGTAGGCTAGCCTGTGGAGGAGGACGGCGGTGGACTCGGGGCTGTCGGTGGGTATTATGTTGACTCCGTAGTCTAGGGCAAGGCTGCTGAGGGCGCCGTAGACGCTGGCGGGTCGCATGGCGCTGCGTTTGAAGGCCCGGCTTAGCTGGCCTTCGAGGATCACTATGGGGCGCTCGTATGTCTGGGCCATGTCACGTGCCTGATTGAAGAGGCGGCCGTCCTTCATGCTGCCGATGAAGTCGCTTACGTCTTTGCGTTCTACGCCGACTCGGTCGCTGACCACGTAGTCGCAGACGTCGAGTTTCCTGACGTCCACCTCGACGTTGTTCCACATCATGTAGTTTATTATGTCGCGGCGGCTGGACGCCTCGTTGCTGTCGATGCAGATGTGCAGGGTTTCACTCATGGTCGTCTACCTCGAAGGTTATCTCTATCTTCCGTGGGTTTTCTCCGCCTTTGAGGCTCCTGAGGAACCCTATTAGCATGCCTTTGAACGCCCGCCGGACGAAGCCTCCTATCGGTACAGGCTCGTCGTTGATTCTGAGGGTGAACTCGACGCTGTTTCTTACGCATTGGCTTGCCTGTGCTTCGCCGGCGAGTATGGCTTCGCCTAGGCTCCGGCAGTCTTGGTAGCCGCATCCGCGGCAGTTGACGCCAGGTAGCATGGGGTACGCCTTCTCCTCCACTATGTCTGCGAGGGCCTCGGCGTCGGCGAGGTTGACGACGGGGAGACTTGTGTCGCCCATGAACCTTGAGCCGTGGATCTTCACGGTGGCTATCTCCAGGCCGTTGCTGAGCTTGGGGATTTCGTCGTCTCCTCGTGGGACGAGTATCCTCGCGTGGGTGTCCAGAGTCTTGAACCCCTCGATTACTAGATAGTCCAGTGTGCCCAGGGCGTTGGCGGCGTCTCCGATGGGCACGGGGCCGTCTATGAATATGGCTGCCGCGTCCTGGTGGAGTATGGCCGCTGCCTTGGCGCCGGCGTCCCTGTGTCGGGCGGTGTCCTTGCCCGGGGTGTCGAAGGCTATGTTCTCGGCGGTGTGCTTCAGGGTGCCCACGCTGTGGCCTCGTCTGGTGAGCTCGGCTACGAGTGCCTCAACGGTCATGGTCTTCCCGGAGTCCTTGAAGCCGACGACGGCGACTGTCTTCGGTGGGGTCATCACCCACGTTTATCCATGGGGCCGGATAAATCCATTCCCCAGTCTTCATATACGCGTCGGGTACATTCACGGATGGTATGGTGTCTCTGAGGTTCTACGGCGGGGTCAACGAGATAGGCGGCAACAAGATTCTGCTGAGGGACGGGGACACAAGAGTGTGGTTTGACTTCGGGAAGAGCTTCACCATGGGCGCAGACTATTACGTGAACTGGCTTCAGCCCCGCAAATGCCTGAGGGACTACTTCGAGTTCGGGCTGCTGCCGGAGCTGGAGGGGCTTTACAGCGAGGAGATGCTCACGGGCACGCCGCTCGAATACTGCGAGGCAGAGTATCAGGGGGTGTTCATAACCCACGCGCACAGCGACCACGTAAACCACATCAGTTTCATCGATCCATGCATCCCTGTCTACACGGGGAAGGGGACGCTGCTCTTCATGGATGCCATGGAGCGGACCAGCCCGTGGAGCAACTACGGGGAGCACGAGTACAGGGGCTTCAGGACGGGGGACGTGGTGAGGGTGGACGGCTTGGAGGTGGAGCCTATTCACGTGGATCACAGCATCCCCGCCGCCTACGGGTACATCGTCCGTCACAGCGAGGGCGCCTTGGTTTATACCGGGGACATGCGTGTCCATGGGCCCCGGGCGGACATGACTCAGGAGTTTCTGGAGGCGGCCCGGTACGCGGAGCCTGGCGTCATGATATGTGAGGGTACGCGGATGGCGCGGAGGGGGAGGCGGCGTCACCTGAGTGAGGCGCAGGTGGAGCGGGGCGTCAAGAGGGTGTGCGCCGAGGCGGAAAGGGATGGTAAGTCGGTCATCTACACGCAGCCGATGCGGGACATGGATCGGCTGCGGACGTTTCACAGGGCGGCGGAGAGCAGCGGCAGGGTGTTGGTTGTGCACCCGAAGACGGCTTACCTGCTGGAGAGGCTGATAGAGGACGAGCACCTGGAGTTGCCGGACCCGCATACGGATGACCTGTTGAGGGTTTATTACAGGAGGAAGCGGAGCGGGACGTACAGCGAGAGGGACTACTACGTGTGGGAGCGGGGGTACATGGACAGGATGGTGACGGTGGAGGAGCTCCGGGAGCGGCCGACGGACTATATCGTGAACCTGGGTTTCCAGAACTTCACGGAGCTCATCGATCTCCGGCCGGAGCCTGGGAGCCATTACGTGTATAGTATGAGTGAGCCTTTCAGCGAGGAGGATATCGAGCACGACGTTTTATTGAACTGGCTGGGGCATTTTGGGTTGGAGTATCATCAGCTTCACGCGTCGGGGCATATGAGCAGGAAGGAGCTTGGGGAGGCCATGGAGTATGTTGGGCCTGGGACGGTGTTTCCGGTTCACTGTGAGGAGCCTGAGTTGTTCAGGGACTATTATGGTTCGGTGATGCTGCCCGAGATTGGTAGGGAGTACGTGGTTTAGCCGGGGCCGAGGACTGGGGTTTCCTTATAGTAGGTTACTTGCTATAAGCGTTTTTCCGGGGGATCGTCGAGTTGGCTTTTCCCTTATAATTGGTTACTTGTTATAAGCGTTTTTCAGGGAAGCCTGTTTAGTTATTATTGGCTAAAATATTGTGTGTTTCTACAGCGATTCCGCTACCTTGATGCTGGCCTCGATCATCTCAGGGATCTCTCTTCCCTTGAGGATGTCTTTGCCGGCTGGCTTGAACGGGTGTGACATTATCATAGTGTTTGCCTCCGTCTCCCTCAGCCTATGGAGAGACTCCATGTAGATCGCTTTATCCATCCTGATGAGGTCCTCGCGTTCCCCGCAAACGGAGTCGCCTGTCACCAGCAGGCCATGCTCCTCGTCAAGCAGGCAGATGGCGCCGGGTCTGTGCCCCGGGGTGTGTATGACCTTGAAGTCGCGGTCGCCGAGCCTGAGGGTGTCCCCGTCCTCAAACGTCAGGTCGGCGGATGGCACCGCCTCGGCCTCTAGGCTGTGGATCGCTATCCGGGCGCCGGTCTTCTCCTTGAACGCCGGGTTGCCTCTTACGTGGTCTCCGTCGCGGTGGGTGTTCACGACGAGGGAGACCTCGTCCAGGCTTCTACCCCTCTCCCTTATCAGGGGGAAGACGTAGTCCTCTGGGGTGTTCTCGTAGCCCGTGTCGATTATCCCTATGCTTTTCTCGCCGAGGAGCACCAGCACGTTGCAGAACCAGCCTGGCCTCATCTCCTGGCGTACGACGAATACATCCTCCGCGACCTGCTCAGTGTTTCTCACAACTATCCCAAGATGTAGTAGCTGTTATGAATAAAAATGGTTTCCAGCTGTTGCTCCTGAGGTCTCTTCTAGGGCCTCGGTCTGGGGGCATGCCTGCGAAAAAATCCTCCGCCTGGGAAGAGTCCATTTTTAGGAGCTTTAGCCCGCCTCATCCCCGGGGTGTGGGACGAGGGTCCTGTAGGGGCAGTGGAACTCTGTCTTGTGGATGACCTCGCGGACGACGCCGTCGAGGATGTCTATCACCTTGGACGCGGTCTGGACTACCATGGGGTCGTGGGTCACCACCATGAAGGTCTGGTTGTTCTCCTGGTTCAGCTGCTTGAGGAGCCTCAGTATGTCTTTGGTGCGTTCGCTGTCAAGGTTCCCTGTCGGCTCGTCTGCGAGCACGAGGGACGGCTCGTTTATCAGCGCCCTGGCTATGGAGACGCGCTGCATCTCGCCGCCCGACAGCCTCAGGCTTGGGTAGTTTATCTTCTCGCCGAGCCCCATCGCCTCGAGGAGTTCTGTCGCCTTCCTCCTTGCCTCGCGGCCCGGCGTCCGGGCTATGAGGGCGGGGAGCATGACGTTCTCGACGGCGTTGAGTTCGTTTATGAGGTTGTAGCTTTGGAAGATGAAGCCGATCTTGCGGTTCCTGAACTTGTCCTTCTGTCCGCCGCTGAGGCTGGCTGTGTCCACGCGGTCTATGAGTATCCTTCCGCCCGTGGCCTCGTCGAGCATGCCCACAAGGTTGAGTACGGTGGTCTTCCCCGAGCCCGAGGGGCCCGTCACTATGGCGAAGTCGCCCTCGTAGATCTCGAAGTCCACTCCCTTGAGCACCTCCGTGGCGACGTCACCCACGCTGTAGGTCTTCACCAGGTCCTCGACGACCAGCTTCTCCTCGCAGTCAGACATACTTTATCGCCTCCGCCGGCTCGTAGCTCGACGCCCGTATCGCGGGGTATATGGACGCCAGTATGCTGGTGAGGAATCCTACTAGGATGGGCAGCAGGAAGCTGGGGCTCAGCCTGAAGCTGACCTCCAGCACGATGCCACCGAAGAACGCGATGGGGTAGCGGTCGAGAAGATATATTATGGAGCCGCTCAGCAGCGCCCCTATGGCTCCCACCACGACGCCGATGAGGACGCCGTCCAGCATGAATATGGCTACTATCTCACGTTTTGATACGCCGATGGACCGTAGCACGCCGATGTCCCGTGTTTTACCGCTCACTATCATGGTGAGCACCGTGATCACCGCAAGCCCCGACGCGATCATCCCGGCGTAGCCCACGAGGTTGATGAACGCCGTGGTCGCCGAGGCCTGTGCCAGCCAACCCGCTGCCTCCTCCGCGGTGAAGACGTCGTAGTCGGGGTAGTACCGTTTGATCCAGTCTATCACCTCCCTGGTGTTACGCGGGTCTTCGACTTTCACGATGACCGAGGTGGAGTAGTCCCCGAGGTCGAAGTAGCCGCGGAGTAGCTCTATGTCAGCTACCACGAAGTCGTTGAGCCCCCCCGTCACGGGGGTTCTTATTATGCCTTCTACGGTGAGGCTGTAGCTGGTTTCTTCGCGCGCCGTCTTGAGGACGAGTTCTATGGATCTCCCGGGGCCGTCTACGCCCAGCTCCTCTGCTACGTTCTCTCCGATGAGGACGCTCCGGGTCGAGATGAACGGGTCTCCCTCCACCACCGACGCCAGCACGTGCGTCACCTTGGGCTCGTAGCGAGTGTCTACGCCCGTGAGAGGGACCCTGTACACCGAGCCGGTCTGTCCACCCACCCGGTAGTTCACCTCGTAGGCTATGACGGTTATCCGGGGCGCCGACGCCGCCACTCCGGAGTTCCTGGCCAGCTGCTTCATGATGCTGCTGTCCGTCTCGTCGAGGAACTGCTGCTGCTCGTTCTGGATGACTATGTCACCGTACTGGAAGTTTATGAGGTCTCGCTCCACGGCGCTGAAGACGCCGCTGAACACCACGTCGTTGAACGTTATGAGGAATATCATGGCGGCCACGGCCATGGAAGCCGTGATGAGGCTGCTCCTGCGCTTAAACAGCAGTCTTCGGGCTATGAGGAAAAGGTAGCTCATGGATATATCTGGAACTCCAGATAAACGGCTGTATTACAACATTTTGTCTTTACCAGTTGTTAGCTCAATACTTCGCAGCTTGCACCATCTTGGGTCTCTAGAGAAATATGAAGGCGACCCCGGCGACTATGATTACGGTGCCCAAGATGATCCTGGGCGTTATGATCTCCGTCCCCCTGAGGAACATGCGGCTGAAGAGAATGGCCCACAGCGGGTTCGTGCCGGCGATGGGCTGGATGTGAGTAATGTTGGAGGACGAGAGGGCCATGAAGTAGAAGATATAGGCGACGCTCGAGATTATGCTTGAGACGCTGAAATGCTTCAATGCTTCTCTGTTAAGTATCAGGGCCGGCCCAATAGGGTTCCTCAGCCTGGACACAACTATGGCTAGCGTGAGAACCAGCAGCGAGACGGTGCTTGTGATGGCCGCGCCTGCCAAGGGGTACCCGATCTTGTTCAACCCCACCTTCCTGAAGTTAGTGGAAGAGGCAAACAGCAACGCGGCTACCAGGGGGTAGACGATGTCCCTCCTATTCCAACTAGAATGTCTCCCGTTGTGCCAGGTTATCAGGTTGACGCCGATGAAGATCATCAACGCGCCCGCCACGAGGGGCAGGGTGATCTCCTCCCCCAGGAAGATGACAGCTATGACGACGGAGAACAACGTGTTGGTGCTTACAATGGGAGTCGCCACGGTCACCCCCAGGCGGTCGATCCCTGTGTCCCTGAACGTCCTCGCCAGCCCCGGCGCGCATATGCCCGCCAAGACGAAGTACCAGAGGCCGGCCAGGCTGAGCTCGTCTATGGGGTAGAGCAGGAGAGTCATGCCCCAGAGCATGACCGTGTTGAACGCCAGATAAGTGAGGGCGCTGGTGTTGGGGTTGCTGTTTTGAAGGCCCTTCCTAGTGGGGATGGTCGAGAGGCCCCTCAGTATGGCGGTTATGAGTACGTATGCCTCGGGGTACATCTTCATCCCTCAGCGAGCGGAGCCCCGCCCCCGCATACGGCAGCGTGTGCCCATTGATTGACTATACGCCAATGAATCGGATCCCCTTCGCTCCCTCGGTCACAGCGCCATAGAATATATGTGAAAAAATGGGGTCCCCCGTTCCGCCTGTGGTTCACGTGGCTTCTAAGCGACGCCCATGGCGTTCATGAGGGTCAGGGCGTAGACCTTCGTCGTCAGTATCACGTCCTCGACCTTGATACGTTCGTCCGCCGAGTGCCCGCCCTCGCCGCCGTGGCCGTAGCTAGCCACGGGCTTGTGAACCCTCTGGACGAACCATCCGTGGTCGCTGCTGTGGCTGCCACCCGCGGGCGGAGGCCTGAACCCCGCTACCTCCTCCACGGCGTCCTGTATCGCCTCTACCAGATCAGAGTCCGCCGGCGACACGGAGACAGGGTTCCCGTCCTCGAACCTCGCATCCACTTCCACGTTGAACTCAGTGTCCTCCGCCTTCAGTGCGTCTATGACAGCCATGATCTCTTCCTGGGTCTGCGGGGCAGTCTCAGCCGGCGTGTACCGCCTGTCTATGATGATCTCGCAGCTCTCCGGGACGTTGTTGTTGGCGACGTAGCCTCTGATCCCGTTCATCGAGAACCTGGACCTCATGACGGTGTCGGTCCCAGGCAGATGATACTCGCGGCTGTTTACTTCGTCCGCCAGGGGCTTAAGACCCCCGACCAGCTTCGCGGCTTTAATCACCGCGTTGATCCCGTCCTCCAGCCTTGATGTGTGGGCGCTCCTTCCCATCACATTGATGTAGTAGTTCACGGCGCCGTTCGCCGCTATCCCTATCCTGCTCCCGTCTCCGCCGTGGGGGTAGAACAAGAAGTCCACGTCGTCGCCGTACCCCTTGTCGAGGATGACCCTGTACCCGTACTTGCCGCCCTTCTCCTCGTCGGCGACGTGAGTGAATATTATGTCCCCCTTCAACTTGACGCCGCACTCCTTTATGGCCCTGAAAGCCATCGCGATGCCGCAGGTGGCTACCTTGTTGTCCCTAGCTCCCCTGCCCCAGATGTACCCGTCGGCGATCTCGGCCGCGAAGGGTGGGTGACTCCAAGTCTCGGGGTCCCCCGCGGGCACCACGTCGTAGTGGGTGTACACCATGGCCTTGGGGTCGCCCGTGGTGCCCTTGTACCTCGCGACAACGCTGATCCTGTTCTCCGCGGGTTCGACGAGCTCCACGTCCAAGCCGTCCCTCTCGGACTCTTTAGCCATGAGGGCGGCGATCTCCGACTCGTCCCCCGTGACGCTGTTAGTCTGGATGAGCTTCTGCATGAAGCCTATTATCTCGTCCCTGTGGTCGTCTATGTAGTTCAGAACCTTCTCATTAATCGACATAAATGTACAAAACGGTATTATCGTGTGATCGAATTATAAGTTTTTTCAACACCACAAGAAAATACTTTTAGATTATACTCTCTATAATGGGTTTATCGATGTAGTTATGGTGAATCCTATATTATGTACATTAATGTTTCATATAATACTATACGAAAAATGAAAAAGTAAATATGAGTAACAATACTTAAACACAAAAAAGAGGTTTAAAAAAGAGTGGATAAGATGGGTTCAAGTGATCTTTATGCGGACCTCATACTGGTTAACGGCAAGGTAATCACCGTCGATGAAGAAGACAGCGTCGCGGAGGCCGTTGCCATCAAGATGGGTAAGATAGTCAAGGTGGGCACCACCGAAGAGGTGGAGGTAGTGGCCGGGGAGGAGACCACCCGGATAGATCTGAAGGGTAGGGCGGTTCTCCCTGGTTTGACGGACTGTCACGTACACATGATCTCGGGGGGCACCAGGGCCCTCGACCAGAGCAGGGTGGACTGCAGGGACTTCTACCACCCGGAGATAAAGTCCATCGAAGACGTAGTGGAGAGGATGAGGGGGCAGGCAGAGAAGACCGAGAAGGGGGAGTGGATCGTGGCCGTCGGCAGCCCCATGCAGGACCTCAGGTTCGAGGAGAAGCGGTTCCCCACCAGGTGGGACCTGGACAAGGCTACCATGGACCACCCCGCGTTTATTTCCTTCGGCGCCCACATAACCGTCGCTAACAGCCTGGCGCTGGAGGTCGCGGGCATCACCAAGGACACGCCGAACCCCATAGCGGGGCTCATCGTCAAGGACGAGTCCGGTGAGTTGACCGGCCTACTACGGGAGAAGGCGCAGAACCTCGTCTCCAACCTCACCTCGCCCGGTGGCAAGGAGATAATCGAGGACGCCATAAGGAGGGGCGTCACCATACCGGGAGCTTCGTCCTACACGTTCGAGGATCTGAAGGAGGGAGCCAGGACCGCCGTCCAGAAATGCATCGAGAGGGGCGTCACCACGGTGCACGACATCGTCACCTCCGCCGAGGAGATCAGGGCTTACCAGGAGGTCCTAGAGGAGGGCGACCTGAAGATGAGGATACACCTACTGGTCAGGGCCTACGAGTCCAGGATCAAGGCCGAGAGCATACTGAACCTGGGCCTGAAGACTTGCTTCGGCAACGACTGGCTGAAGATCGGCGGCATAAAGATGAGCATAGACGGCGGCATGACGGGGTGCAACGCCGCGTTCTACGAGCCGTACGTACACGAGCCCTGGAACACGGGGGTTGTGAGGATACCCCAGGAGACCCTCGACGACCTGGTAGACAGGTTCCACAGGGCGGGCCACCGCCTCTGCGTACACGCCATAGGCGACAGGGCCTACGACATGATACTGAGCGCCTACGAGAAGGCACTCAAGGCGACGCCCCGAAGCGACCACCGCCACAGGATAGAGCACGGGCCAGCCAACATGCTCTGCACCCCCGAGCGCCTAGAGAAGATGAGGGAACTGGACATTTTCCCGTTGCCCAACATCAACTTCCTGTACTATTTCGGGGACCCGCTGTACCACGTCTTGGGCGAGAAAAGGATGGAGCACGCCTTCCCCTTCAAGATGCTCCTGGAGGAGGGGTTCAGGTTCTCCAGCGGCACCGACGCCCCCGGCTACATGCCTGTCGACGTCCTCAGGGACATCTGGGTCTGCGTCGCCAGGAAGACATGGGACGGAGTCCTGGTCTCCCCCGAGGAGGCCATCTCGGTCATGGACGCCATCAAGCTGTTCACCATCAACGCCGCGTACGCCGGCTTCGAGGAGGGCATCAAGGGTTCCATAGAGCCGGGCAAACTCGCCGACCTCACAGTGCTGAACGAGGACATACTGACGGTGGACCCCAGCACAATCAAGGACATCCAGGTCGACTACACGATAGTCAACGGCGAGATAGTCTACCAGCGTTAAGAGGACTCTATCCCTCAATTTTCTTTAATCCATTTATAGCCCTAGTCTAAAGGAACCTCAGCCTTCACATGGCTTGAGAACGGCATCATAAAGAAATGATGGGCGGGGGCCCTCACTTCGGGACCCTGTAACCCACGAACTCGGCTTGGCAGGGGCTGCCCCAGGCGATGTACATGTGCCTATGATCCGGTACCAGGACGACGCCCCACGAGCTGGTGTGATATGCGTCACCGTTCTTGCTGCCGTGGACGCATATGGTGTAGTCGCTGCCCTGGAGGCAGGCCCCGTCCATGTCGTTCCTGATCAGCCCGGTGCCTCTTCCCCCGTGGTCGCCGCATATGACAGGCGCCATCTCGGGGGTGAGCCTGCCGTAGCGCTCCTCCAGTAGCTCGTGTATCCTATCGGTCCTGAACACACCCCTCTTTAAGGCGAGGCCGTAGGTGAACCTGGTGTCGGTCTCGTCGACGAAGACCCTGTGGTAGTCCCCCATATCCGGGTTGGAGAAGCTTGGCGAGGCGCCGCCCTGGTAGTGGGCCTCGGGCTCGATGACGCCGATGTGCTTGGAGGTGTACTCGACCACCGCCCCCTTCTCCTCGTCCCCTAGGAAGACCCGGCTGCCCCCCAGCCTCTTCATCTTCCTCAGGCACTCGATACCCTCGTCCACGCTGCTGCACGTCTCCAGGACGGTGCGCCTTGCGATGTGGTGGTCGTATCCCACGTAGCCGTACTCGTCTGGAAAGACTGAGACGCCGTTCCCCCAGACGGCTAAGCCAGCCTCGTTGATGCCCGCCCGGCCGCCGATGCACCCCGGGTTGGAGTGGGCGTAGACTTGGCTCATCCCCAGAGGGTTCTTCAGCGAGTAGACGTTGAGCCTGCGGCGGCCCGCAGTTGTGCCCTCGGAGTTGCCCGCGACGACGGTGCGGCCGCCCAGCGTGGCCTTCCCGAAGGCGACGAAGCCGTTGCAGTCCTCGGAGGGCTCCAGGGGCCCGCCGAACATGAGTGGGAAGTGGGCGGGCTCTATCAGCACCTTCTCGTAGGGCACCTTGGCACCGTCCGAGACGCCCCGCATCTCCTCTGTGATCCACTCGGGGAGCCCCCTGATCATGCGGTCCCACTCCGCGTGCCTCTCCGGCTCCCTCTCCTTGTAGTTCTCGACGTTGTACTCCTCGGGGGAGGGCCAGGTGGACCTTGGGACGTATGCGCTCCCGAAGGTGAGGTTCTCCAGCCTCTCCCGGAGAAGCTCCCCCGTCTGCTCGCCGATCTGGTACCCCAACTCGTAGTTGTTGCCACAGGCCTCGACGGGCATGTGCAGATATGTCCTCAATTTATACATCATCTTCACATCCTTCACACGTATTTCATGTCGGTGGAGTGAACGGGAAGAAACCGCACTCGCACGGGTTCCCCGCGGCTATCCACAGCTTCAGCTTGTCAGGCTGGCTGATGTTGGAGAAGTGGCTGGCGTGGAAGGACCCGCTCTCGGTGCGCGTCCCGTGGGCGCAGATGGTGTAGTCGCTCCCCTGGGGGCAAGCACCCTCTATGTGCTCGTGGACCAGGCCCGTGCCCCTGCCGCCGTGGTCTCCGAGCAGCGTGGGCATCTTCTCCAGCGACAGCGGCTTATGCGCCTCATAGAGCTCGTGCCACCTCTCCATCCTGAAGACCCCCCGTTTCTTTGCCACCCTCCAGCTGAACCTGGTGTCGGTCTCGTCCACCAGGACGTTGCAGTGTGGCGTCATCCTGGGGCTCGAGAAGTAGGGGCTGGAGCCCGCGTCGAAGCCCGACTCCGGCTCGATTACCTCCACGTATTTACCGGCGTACTCTATGTGGACGGCCCTCTTCTTGTCCGCCAGGTAGATGTGCTGACCACCCATCAATGGCCCCT
>Ga0272441_10006085_pt1 | contig 20504 bp, 19 predicted proteins | sample SSMProp6N_FD_193582 | JGI IMG/M metagenome (GOLD analysis project Ga0272441, IMG submission 193582) | Marine sediment archaeal communities from Little Sippewissett salt marsh, Falmouth, MA, United States - SSM-Prop-6N | ecosystem: Environmental > Aquatic > Marine > Wetlands > Sediment ...
CGGCCGTCGTCGCCCCCATCAGATTGGCCGCGATGTCGATCCCGTTCCCCGTACCGTCGCCGGCCCCGAGTTGGGCGTTCTGAGTATCTCCGTAGCTGTCCTCATCCTCGTAGGACTCGTCAATCACTGTCCTGAACGTGATAGTCCCCGTTGCCGGCTCTCCATCCCACGAGTCGTCATGATAGATGTCTCCTTCGAGGGAGCCGTCCGCGTTGTGTCCGAAGCCCTCGGCGTTGAGCAGGTCGGAAACGTAGAAGGTGAGTGTGGTCTCGCCGGTGTTTTCATCGTGGCTCCACGTGTAGGTATCTCCCGGGGAGTATGAGTCGTCGCCATCGAAGTCCCACTCGTCCGATGCTCCGCCTTCGGTCACCGTCAGGTGTGGAATTGGCGACTCGAGGAATGTCTGGCCATCCCCCACGACGTCGGTAAGCACGATGTCTTCGAACGCGAAGTAGTCCGATATCTGGAAGCTGATGGTGTACTCAAGCACGTCGTCAGGACCAGTGCCGTTGCTATGAGCATCCGTGATGGTATCCACTTCCTTCTGCACCGCAAGTGAACGCAACGTGATGACAATCGAATCATCGTCATCGACGTACACGCCCGAACCGCCGTCATCGTACGTGCCTTGTGCCGTGGCGTCGTTCTCCGCCGGAGCAGCCGTGCCGGTATCGGGACTAAGTACGTCGCCTTCTTCAGCGTCGATGTCCGGCGCGTACGCCCTGTAGCGGATGACTACGTCATCGTTGTTCGTCGTGCCCGTGACGTCGCCGATAGCCACGCTGAGAGTGCCGCCAGGAATAGTGCTTGAAGGTGGAGTGACAGTGCCCCCCGCGTCATCGATGACATCGATGAATTGCATATTGGCTGGCAGAGTATCTTCGACAGTCAAGTTCCGTATGAGGGCGTCTTTGGCTATGTCGATGGTGAGACTGTATGTCACGGGGTAGTTGGGACCGGTTGCGGTTTCAGACTCGTCTGTGTCCTGTCCTTTGGTCAGCCTCAGTACTGAGGGCGTCACGTCGGTCGTCTGCTGCGCACCGTAGATCGGGGCGTCTACTGTTGGGTTGTCCTCGGCATCTGAGCCGTACCGGAAGACTCCCACCGTTGCAATCGTTAGTGGCTCACCCAGCACTGCAAGCGGGTTGAGCTGGCAGTCGAGCGTGACGCCTGCCTTGGGCTGCGTACTGGTGAAACTCCCCAGTGGATACTCGACAATGAGCAGTCTGTCGCCTTCGTTGCCTGCGACTATCTCTCCTGTGAGCGGATTCTCCAACTCTCCGCTCACATCGAAAACGCCTACGTCGATGACATTGGCGTCGGCACCTAGATATGAACCGCTGTTCACATCCACGTCGATTGCCGGAGGTACGTGTACTTCGGCGATGGGGCCGAAGCCGGTTGCGTCTCCCGGATTGTCGAAAGAGACCGTCAGGGTGAATCCTTCGTTGAGGAACACGCTGGCGGGTGCCGATGGCCCCGCAGATGCTTCGGGACCCGGGTCAGCCATCGCGGGCACAGCCGAAGCCATAGGTATGGTGAGGGTGGCAATCAGGGCGAGCACTAGCGGGAGCCTCTTCATTCGCTTCTCCCTTCGATTGGCGGCGCAATTCGCGTGCGCACGAGTCTGAGCATTCTATCTGGGGATGATGTGGGGTGCAAACGTGGTCCTTTTGCGCGGACGCCCAACCCCCTGCATTCGTGGGGCTGTAGCAGGTAGACTATCCTTCAGGAGTTCGCCATCTGGCAGACTCTAGAGTTATGAACAGGAGAGCGGCACGAAAGGCACGCAAGCGACCCGCGGTGACCGGCGTATCGTCACGGCCTCTGTTGTGGATGGTTTTCGCTGCCGTGCTTCTGTTCGCTGCTGTGGTCGTGGGCTCCCGTCTACTGGCGCCGCAGCCTCCCACAGTCGTCGAATCTGACTTGCGAGGGGTAATCATCGACCAGCTGTCTCCTGACGACCCGAACTCGACTCTAAGGGCTGCAGTTCGCGAGGACATGGAGCAGTCTGGCCTGCAGGTATTGGAGTACGAAGGCGATGAGGTGACGGTCGAAACGTACCGGTCGCTTGGCAATCTGAGCCCGTCTGTTCTGTTCATTCGCTCGCACTCCGGTGTCCTGTCGCTTGAGGGGGATGAGGAGCAGCACATAACCGCGCTCTTCACCAACCAACCTTATAGCAAGACGCGCTACGTAACTGAGCAACTGCAGGACAGGGTGCTGATTGTGAGACGGCACGAACAGGATGAAGAGCTGAAGTTCGGCGTGAGCCCGTTGTTCATTCTGCAGAGCATGGAACAGAGCCTTCCTGGCACGGTAGTTGTCATTGCCGGCTGTTCCTGCTTGGGGCGTACTGACCTTGCGGAGTCCTTCCGCGCTCGCGGAGCTTCCGTTGTTCTGTCCTGGGATGAGCCGGTCAGTCTCGACTATCTGGACGTTGCCTCAGAACACCTTCTTGATGCCCTGCTGGCCAGGGAGATGACCGTTGAGGACGCCACAGTCTCGACGATGGCGGAGTTCGGGTCTGACCCCGAGTTTGGCGCGGTACTGCTCTACTATCCCGCCGCTGCGGGGCGCTACACCGTTGCGGAACTGGTCCGGTAGCTACAAACAGTCGTATCCGCTATTGACATACGAAAGTGCCCCTCCCTATAGTACCTGTAAGGCATCTGCTTTGAAGCAGGTGCCGTGTGTCACTTGTAGAGCCTGAGCCGGGCGTCCGGCGGATTCGCTGCTGTTAGGAGCCCTTCTCATCCCCATTGGGTCAGGGCCGCCGCCATATCCGCCAGACAGGTCGAGGCTTGGTACGGCGTCTCTCTGGAAAGAAAAGGAGGTGAGAATGCAGGAGCGAGAACAACTCGCGACCAGGCTGGGCTTCCTGCTGGTCTCTGCCGGTTGTGCCGTGGGCATCGGCAACATCTGGCGGTTCGGTTTCATTACCGGCCAGTACGGCGGCGCGGCATTCGTGGTCGTCTATTTGATTTTCCTTGCTATCCTCGGTTTCCCCATCATGACGATGGAGTTCTCCATCGGCCGCGCGGCACAGAAGAACCTCGCGGGTGCCATGGAAACGTTGCAGCCTTCGGGCAGCAAGTGGAGTATCTACGGCCATATCGGCATCCTCGGCAACCTTATCCTGATGATGTTCTACACCACGGTTGCTGCTTGGACGCTCTCGTATCTCTACCACTCGGCCGCAGGGCACCTGATTGGCAAGTCCCCTGATGAGCTGGGCGCGTTCTTTGGCGGTCTGCTTGGCAATCCGACCGAGCTGGTTATCTGGGTCTTCGTCGTCATTCTCCTGGGCTACCTGGTTTGTGCGCTTGGTCTGAAGAACGGCGTTGAGCGCGTGGGCAAGGCGATGATGGGCGGACTGTTCATCATTTTGATTGTCCTTGCTGTTCGTGCCGTCACGCTTCCCGGCGCGGCCGCAGGCCTTGAGTTCTATCTCAAGCCCGATTTCTCGAAGTTGACTTCCGAAGGCGTGTACGCCGCGATGTCGCAGGCGTTCTTCACACTGAGCCTTGGAATCGGCAGCATGGCCATCTTCGGCAGCTACATTAACAAGCAGCGTTCCCTTGCAGGTGAGTCTGTGAGCGTTATCGGTATCGACACGTTTGTCGCGCTGATGGCCGGTCTCATTATCTTCCCGACCGCTGCGGCGTTTGGCGTTAATGCTGATGCGGGTCCTGGCCTTGTTTTCATCACTCTGCCGAACATCTTCAACGAGATGGCCGGTGGCCAGATCTGGTCCGTTCTGTTCTTCCTGCTCCTTGTGCTGGCTGCCATGACTACAGCGGTTGCGGTGTTTGAGAACCTGACCGCCTATGCCATGGACCAGTGGCACTGGACTCGCAAGAAGGCAGTTGTCGTTGAGGGCATTGCCATATTTGTGCTCTCTCTGCCCTGTGCGCTCGGCTTCAGTGTTCTGGGTCACATTGCGCCGCTGGGAGAGGGAACGGTTTTCCTGGACCTCTGGGACTTCATCGTCAGCTTCCTGCTGCTGCCTATCGGTTCGCTGATATTCGCCCTGTTCTGTACGAGCAAGTTCGGTTGGGGCTGGGACAACTTCCTGGCTGAAGCGAACGAGGGCGAGGGCCTGAAGTTCCCTCGTAGCCTGCGCTTCTACTGTGGTGTCGTCTTGCCAATCATCGTTGGATTCGTCCTGGTTGTTGGCATCGTATCCAAGTTCTGGCCTGGCGTTCTGCCGTTCTAGTAACGACATTCCTTGTACGAACTGTGCGAAAAGAGAGGGAGGCGAAAGCCTCCCTCTCTTCTTACGTTACATCCGGTCTGGTGGGACTATATGCGCTTCAGCAACTCCCGATACTTGTCCATCCTCATGGTCTTTCCTTCGGACTGGACCATCCACGTCATCCACGTGAGTTCAATGGGGCGCTGTCCACAGATGTGGCCGATACGGTCGATAGTCTCGATGAGTTCCAGGTCTCCCGTCGTCGGCATGTCAACGCCCGCTTCGTTGAGTATCTGTATCACCACTCTCCGCACTATCTTGTCCGGCATTGACGTATCAACTCCCCCCATCATCCGCAGGTACTGATATGTGTTAATGCCGACTCCGTTGACTGCTCCGACAGGCGTGGACCTCCAGTCTGCAAGAGGTGTGGAGGCGGCCCAGTCTCGCAATACCTGTCTGTCGTCCGTAGACGAGAGGGCCCTTGTACTCGTCAGGGCTTGAGCCACGCCTCTTGCCATCTCCCAGGAGCGGCGGTTCTTCCACAGATGCGTAACGTCGCCAAGAGACAGGTCGGCCATTTGGTCGAGGCTGGACGGCACTTTCCCTCTCTCCATCGCTCTCTCGTAAACGTCCACGGCAGGGACCACCGCCGTGAAGTAGTTCAGCCCTATTGACATGAAGGCGGCGTCGACCAGCATCAATGTGACGCTACCTCCCCATCGCTGCGTTGCCAGACATCGACTACAGTGCGCATCGAGACCATCGCAACCGGCCATATGGCGGGAGACTACTTCTTGGAGATGCTGTTCCTGCTCGCGCGTGCATCGTTGTTGAGTCATAACGGGTGGCATGATAGCACGAGGCTGTGTATGACATGGTGGGGCGTGTCCGTTGATTATCCCTTCTGAGTGCGAGATACTACTCGGCCAAGGAGGTGCTATGTCTGCGCTTTTTGAACAAGTATCGATAGCCGGAATGACCGTCCCAAATCGGTTCGTACGGTCTGCGACTTTCGAGGGTATGGCTGAGTCGGATGGCTCGTGCAAGCAGGAGCTGGTCGACCTGACGGCTGAGCTTGCAAAGGGAGAGGTCGGGACTATCATCGCGAGTCATGCGTTTGTAGAACCGCGAGGTAGAGTCAGGGCCTCTCAGCTTGGAATACATCGCGACGACCTGGTCGAAGGACTCTCGAAAATGGTGTCCGCGGCTCATGACAACGGATCGAGGATTGTTGCCCAGCTTGCGCACGGCGGGTGTACGGCAGCCGATCCCGATGGTGAGCTGATAGGACCGTCGGCGTTCACGCTGCCTGACGAACGCACGAGCCGTGAACTCACGACGGCTGAGCTGTCACAGATAGTGGATGATTTCAGGGCTGCCGCGATTCGTGCCATGGAGGCCGGATTCGACGGCGTGCAGATACACTCTGCCCACGGCTACCTGCTGAGCGAATTCCTTTCGCCTTTCTTCAATCGGCGCTCTGATGAGTATGGCGGAAGTCTGCGTAACCGCGCACGCATGCATCTCCAGGTGCTGAAGGCCATAAGAGGGGCTGTGAGCGACGACGTTCCCGTGTTCATTAAGATGAATTCGAATGACTTCGTCGAGGGTGGCCTCGTCCAGAACGAGATGGTTGAGATCTCGAAGATGCTGGCGTCGGAGGGCATAAGCGCGGTCGAGATGAGCGGCGGCACTCAGTTGAGCCCGGCCAATCGAGGGTTCTCTCGACCAGGCATCCAGGACCCCTCGGATGAGGTTTACTACCTGGATGCGGCGAAGCAGTTCAAAGACAATGTCGATGTGCCGCTGGTGCTCGTAGGCGGTATTCGAACCTATGCAGTAGCGGAAAGCCTTGTGCAGCAGGGTATTGCTGATTTCATCTCTCTGAGCAGGCCACTCATTCGTGAGCCGCACCTTGTCAAGCGATGGCATGAGGGAGACATGAGCTCCGCGACCTGCATCCACTGCAATCAATGCTTCGGTCCTGCCCGTACGGGCGAGGGCATCTACTGCGTGGCGGAATACAAGGCGAAACAGAAGAAAGCCTGAAGTCACCAGACTTCAGACAGCTTGACTGGCGTGATGGGGAGGGGTCTTGCGACTCCTCCCCATTTTGATGCAGTAGCTGCGGTCTAGTACGGGTAGAAGATGAAGAACAACAGGCAGAGTCCGAATAGCACCCACGCCAGCGGGTGGATGCCCCTGGCCTTGCCTGCAAACACTTTGCAGATCGGGTACAGTACGAAACCTCCGCAGAGGCCAACTCCCAGGTTGTACGTGAAGCTCATCAGCACAATCACGCCGAACGCCGGGATGACCTCGGAGTAGTCCGACCAGTCTATCTTCGCCAATGGGCTGATCATGAACGCGCCAACGATGATCAGTGCCGGGGCCGTAGCGGCCATGGGGATAGCAATAAAGAATGGCGCGAAGAACAGTCCCAGGAGGAACAACAGGCCTGCCACAACTGCCGTCAGTCCTGTGCGGCCACCTTCCTCTACGCCGGCTGCGGACTCGATGAACGCTCCTGTGGTGGTCGTCCCGACCAGTGAGGCCACCACTGATGCCAGTGCGTCGGCCAGCATCGGCTTGCCGATGTCGGGCAGATTGCCTTCCTCATCGAGGAAGCCCGCTCGCGCTGACACTCCGATGAGTGTGCCTATGGTGTCCAGGAAGTCCATCGTGAACATGGTCAGGATTACTGCGAAGAAGCCCCAGGTCAGTGCGCCCGCTATGTCGAGTTGCAGGAAGATTGGCGCAAGACTTGGAGGAGCGGACACGATCTTGTCGGGCATGGTACCAACACCGATTATGAACCCGATGATGGCTGTGATGATGATGCCCAACAGCAGTGAGCCTTTGACCTTCCGTATCAGGAAGAACGTGATGAGCAGCGTGCCGAAGATGGTGAGCAGCACTGCCTTGTCCGTCAGGTTCCCGACATGGACCGGTGCGCCTGGCGCCCCGAGGACCACTATGTTCGCGTCAACCAGCCCGATGAAGGTGATGAAGAGGCCGATGCCTGCCGCGAAACTGGCCTTCAGGTTCAGCGGAATCGCCCTGCTCATGGCCTGACGGAGACCTGTGAGGGTCAGGATGGTGAACAGGACGCCACCGACGAACACCGCGCCCAGCGCCGTCTGCCATGAATACCCGAGAACACCGACAACGGTGTACGCGACGAAGGCGTTCTCTCCCATGTATGGCGCGATAGCGAAAGGTCTCCTGGCGTAGAAGCCCATGATGAGTGTGCCGAACGCCGCGGAGATGATGGTCGCCACCATGGACGGCCCGAAGGGGATGCCTGCCGCCTCAAGAATCGCCGGGTTCACCACGATGATGTAGGCCATCGTGACGAAGGTGACGAGTCCGGCGGTGATCTCGGTGCGCACAGTGGACCCGTGCTCCGAGATCTGGAAGTACCTGTCGAGGAATGGTCGTGACATGGGCAGCCCTCCCTTCCTGCGAAATGGGTATTTCGAGTCTACCATGTGAGGGTGGCCAGTGGGTAGGGTTTTTCACCGTGCAGCGGCAGCTTGACGCACAATGAATCTCGTCGCGCCCGGCAAGATTGCTAGTTCAACCGGCGTTGCCGCAATCTTGTCGCCGTCGGCCTGTACGGGAACCACTTCCTCGCACTCGATGCGGACGTGCATGCCGCTGGCCACGTGCCTGAGACTCTGACGATTCCGGCGAACCAGGAGTACGTCGAGGAGAGCCTTGCCCAGCTCTACCGGGTCTGCCTTTCGCACGTAGCATATCTCCGCCTTGCCGTCGTCGAGGCGGGCGCTCGACGTACGCATCCGGGGCATGACGAGCGAACCCGCGTTGTCGACGAAGAGCTCCGCAGCTTCGATTGTGCTCGACTCGCCATCAACGGTTACTCGATACCTTCTGCTCTTGGCCTTGCGCATCCCGCGCACAACCGCGAACACGTACGCGAGGAGCTTGAGGTATGTCTTCTCAGATGACCGCAGACCGGCTATCGAGAACGACGAGAGTCCCACTGACGCGTTCAGAAAGAACACGCGTTCTCCCACGGCTATCGCGTCGACCGCACGGGTGTAGTTGGACTCCAGTATCAGTTCGAGTGCCCGGCGCGTGAACATCGGTATGTGGAGGAGTTGGGCGACCATGTTCGACGTTCCGACTGGCACGATGCCGAGGGAGCAGTCTTCGTGGCGTAAGTGGCTGGCGACAAGTGAGACCGTCCCGTCTCCTCCCACGGCGACGAAGCACCTGTGGCCTGCCGCGTAGGCCCGGTTCAGGGTTTCGTGCAGGGTTGTCTCGTCCCTGAGATAGTGTATTTCTGCAGCCACTCCCTCCGTTGTGAGGAATTCTCCCAGCCTGAGTTGGACGAGCCACTTGAAATAGTTGCCGGACTGCTTGTTGACCACTATGAAGAAGCGGCGACGGTCCGGCAAGACGCCGCCCAATTTCGGGCGAGCCTGACCTGGCTTCGACGGACGATTGCCGGATTGAGACATAGGCCATTCACTCCTTCAAGTTTGGTATAATACCAATTCCCCGTGTCACGTAAACAAGAGGCCCCCATCACCAAGGCGCACGCCAAACCCCGTGTCTTCTACGGATACTGGATTATTGCGTTCGGGCTTCTGTGCCTGACCATGTGCATTGGTTGTGGCTCCTTCGTATACAGCCTTTTTGTGCATCCCCTCCAGGCCGAGTTCGACTGGAGTCGCGGCCAGATAATGGTCGGCTTCACCATCTTCTGGGTAATGATGGGTGTCGGCTCTCCTATTGCCGGTCGTATTCTGGACAGGCAGGGTGCACGGCGAGCCATCGCTCTAGGAGCCCTGGTGATGGGTCTGGGATTCGTGCTCGTGAGCATGACCCGAGCACTGCCCCTATTCTACGTCGGCTACGTATTTGTTGGGCTTGGTGCCGCCGGTATCGGTCCGGTGTCGACCAGCGCGGTGGCCTCCAACTGGTTCAAGAAAAAACGCGGCATGGCCCTTGGCATCACTGCCGCGGGTATCGGAACCGGCGGCGTGGTGATGGCCCCTATCGTGGGCTACTTGCTGCAGACGTTCGATTGGAGAACTGCGTATTTCTCCATGGCTGTCATCGTGTGGGTCACCATCATTCCCCTTGCGCTCCTCATAGTGCGCACGCGGCCGAGTGAGATGGGTCTGTACCCCGATGGAGATGCCGCACCTGTGGAGGTGGAACCCGGCAGCAGGGTGATAGAACCCGCGATGTGGGGATTGACGCTCAACCAGGCAATTCGCACCGTGCCATTCTGGCTCATCGCTGTGTCATATCTTGTGAGCAATGGCTGCGTTATGGCTGGCCTTCAGTCGCAGGTCCCGAACATGGATGATATCGGCTTCCCGGTCGCCACGGCGGCGGTGGCGCTTAGCGCCACCGGATTCGGAAGTGGGGTTGGCAAGCTGTTCTTTGGCTGGCTGTGTGACTATGTGAAGCCACGCCTCGTTAGTGCAATCGGTCTGGCGCTGCAGTGCGCGGGCCTGCTCGTCCTCCTACAGGTCAGGGCGGACTCGCCGATGTTCCTGGTATGGGGGGCCGCTTTGCTGATGGGATTCGGAGCCGGCAGCTGGCTCCCGACGATGTCACTGCTTGTGAGTCGCAGCTTTGGTCTGGCCTTCTACGGTGCGGTCTTCGGTGTAATCAACCTTGCTCAGAGCGTCGGGACGGCCACGGGTCCGCTACTCGCCGGAATGATGTACGACCAGATGGGAACCTATCGCTGGGCGTTTATTATCTTCGCCGCCATGTACGCGATATCAATACCTGCCGTGCTGCTTGTGCGCCGGCCCAAGCTTTCGGAAGCTCAAGCCGAGTTGGCACAAGTAGCCTCACCTGTAGCAGAACCCTCGTCCTAGTCGACGAGGACTTTGAACACGATCTTCGTCACCTGAGCCGGTCCGCCGAGTTGTACCTGCGGCATATGGGCCTCGTCAGGGAAAAGCACCACGAACTCGCCGCTTCCCATCTCAAGATTGGTGTAGCTGACAGGCGTGCTGAAGAACATGATGTCCTTCGTGTCATCGTAGGCGGCCGTTACTTCCAGCCCTTCTGCCTGGATGTAGCCCATCGCCTCCTTGCCGGAAAGGACCGCCTGAATATCCGCGTAGCGCCTGTGCGACTCAAAACGGCGCTCCTCAGCGGGTTTGGTGACATAACGTTGCACCATGTAGAACAGGTCTGTACCGTCGACCTCGTACTTGCCATCTTCCTTGCTGCCGAGGTCGCCCGACTTCAGCATCTCGAAGGCCTTCGTGAACCTGTCGGACATGGATCCGTATTTGCTGCCGTTCTCAATCTTGTCGAGTATCACGCTACGTCACCTCCGCTAACTGTGTGTCGACCGTGCTCCTAGGTCGGTGCGGCCAAACTACCATGGGGCCATGGCGAAGTCAACAACACCGCGGCCGACCCTCTAGGTTAGTGGACGGGTTTGCCAACTTGATGGCGCGGCGGTAACATCCATTGAACGTATCCGCCATGGAGAGGGAAATGCAGATGGAATGTATGACATTGTCTGATGCAATGGTGAATCGCAAGAGTATACGCGGCTTTCTTCCCAGGGCCGTGCCCCAGGAAGAACTACGCGCAACTCTCGAGATGGCTATTCAGTCGCCCTCGGCGTCCAATGCCCAGCCATGGGAGTTGGCCATCATGACTGGAGCGCCTCTTGAGGAGTTCAACCGACGCTCCGAGATGGCAAGGGATCAAGGTGCGCCAATCAACCCTGATGTGGCGCCTGCTGACCTGTTTGGCGACTACTCGCGTCGACGCAAGGAAGTCGGCATCCGGGTCTTTCAGCTTCTTGGTGTGGCGAGGGAAGACATGGAAGGGCGGGAGGCATGGAACCGCAAGGCACTGCGTTTCTTTGATGCGCCTGTTGGCATAGTCATCTACACCGATGCATCTTTGGAGAGAGGCCGAACGGACTTCGACCTGGGTCTCTTGACCGAGAACCTCTGTCTTGCCGCGATGTGCTATGGCCTCGGGACCTGTATCGACCAGCAGGCATTGTGCTACCCGGACATCATCAGGGACATCACGGGTATGCCCGCGGATAAACGGCTTACCGCAGCCGTTGCGCTGGGATATCCGGACTGGGACTTTCCAGTTAACCAGTTGGAGAGCTCCCGAGAGCCGGTTGATGTTGTGACGTCCTGGCATGGCTTCTAGCCGCGCCTTGCGTGACGCACGTGGTTCCTGACGCTCAAAGTGCCGACTTGAGGCTACAACTGCTTGGCACGGTGGGTTATACTGGCTCGATGCCTCTTGAGTATTGTCGTTGCTGCGCAACGCGTTCGTGGCGGTGTGCGGATTGAGGCCCCGGACAGTCCTCTTCATCCATGGTATGTGGGCCGATTGCGATTGCTGGGCCAGATATCAGAGAGTCTTTGAGAAGTCCGGCTATTCTACTCACGCGCTGACTCTCCTCCACCATGACCAGCCGCAGGATTTGGCAGGGCTGCAGTCGACCGGTGTCATGGACTACGTCGATCAGGCCGCAGCTGTCGTCGACTCCTTGCCTGAGATGCCGATCGTCGTCGGTCACAGCATGGGAGGGTTAGTTGCTCAGAAACTTGCCGAGCGGGGCAATGTGCGTGCTTTGGTGCTGCTCTCGTCAGTCTCACCCGGGGGAATCTCGCGACTGACTCCGTCATCTGCCTGCTTCATCTCCGGCAGTCTTGTGGACATCGCACTCTCCCGCCCGTTTATCGTGTCTGCGTGGCATGCCAGATTTGGCTTGACGAATACACTCTCCAGGCGCGAGCAGAGTGTCATATACACCTCTCTTCTGTACGAATCAGGGCTCGCGATGAAACAGGTTATCGAGGGTGACATAGAGGTTGATGAGAGCAAAGTGCAATGTCCTGTGCTGGTGGGTGTGGGAGGACAGGACCGGACTACTCCCCCTCGGGTAGCCCGAAGAATCGCGAGGAAGTACGACGCGGACTATCACCAATACAATGGGAAGTGTCACTTCGTTGGCGGCGACCGCGACATAATGCACGACGTGCTGGCCTGGTGTGACCGCTTGAGGTACTTCAAGTGAGGAAGTCGGAACGTTCGACGGTCACTTCCCGTTTGCGACAGGCCGTCCCTGCAGTGGTCGTGATGTTCGTGGTGGCACACTGTGCCCATCACCTGGTGACGGCTCTTCCCGTCCCTCTTCTTCCCTACATCAGGGACGAGTTCTCGCTTGACTACACGCGTGCTGCGCTGGTTGTCTCTGCCTTTTCTGTTCCCTACGGCTTCGCCCAATTGCCCTCCGGCTGGCTTGCTGACAGGTTTGGCGCGCGCCGCATGGTCTGCGTCGGAATAAGCGGAGTCGCGTTTGCCGGGCTGCTGGTAGGTCTCTCGACGCATTACGTCGTCTTACTGGTGGCGTTGGCGCTTATGGGAGCGCTAGGTGGTGGATATCACCCCTCGGCACCCACGCTGATATCGAAGGCCGTCGAGCCGGAAAGGCGTGGCAGGGCTCTCGGCATGCACATGATTGGAGGAAGCATAGCCTACTTCGTGGCGCCGCTTATTGCAGCCGGTATCGCTGTTGCACTGGGATGGCGCAGCGCCTTCATCATTCTTGCGGTGCCGTCTGTGGTCTTCGGATTCGTGTTCTATCGCATGCTCTCTCGCGCCAAGGAAGGCGAGTCTAGCAGTTGTAGGGCGAAGGATGTCTCCGAGACTGAAGATGCTGGTGTGAATTGGCCTCGCTTGGTAACGTTCCTGCTCCTGTCATGTTTCACGGCTGCCATTGTGCTCGCCTGCGTCTCGTTCATCCCGTTGTTCTTGGTCGACAAGTACAACTACGCCGAACACGGGGGGGCAGCCGCGATTTCCCTGTTCTACTCTACGGGGCTGTGGGCAGCCGTGGCGGGAGGCTATGCCTCAGACCGCCTTGGCAATGTTCGCGTGGTTGCCATTCTTGCGCTGCTTTCCGGTCCTGCCCTGGTGCTCCTTGGCGCGGGGGGCTCGGACATACTGGTGATGGCCCTGCTGCTCTATCTGGGTGTGGCCCTATACGCGAGGGCGCCGGCTTCCGAGTCGTTCGTTCTTTCCCAGAGCCCTTCCCGGCACAGGTCTACGGTGCTTGGCCTGTACTACTTCGGCGCGATGGAAGGAAACGGAGTGCTTGCGCCTGTGGTCGGCTACCTCATCGATCGGTTCGGTTTCATGACAGCCTATACTGTGAGCGGCATCGCGATGATTTGCGTTGCGCTCGTGTGCTCGCTTGCGCTCCTCAGATGGCGCCACGCGCGATGAGTTGACGCGGCACTGGGGCAGCGGCACCTCGAAACGTGTCGCCATGCGGGCTTCTGAATGGAACAGCCTCTACATCAATGTCAGAAGACTCGTCGTTTTCGACTCGACTCAGAAGCACGTTCCCGGGAATCGTGGTCCTCTTCGCGCTGGCCCATGGCGCCCACCACCTGGTGACGGCCTTGCCTGTTCCGCTTCTACCATTCATTCGCAACGAATTCGGGCTTGACTATACCCAGGCGGCGTTGGTGGTGTCCGCCTTCTCCGTTCCCTACGGTATCTCTCAGCTTCCTGCGGGGTGGCTGGCAGACCGAATTGGACCGCGCCTTTTGTTGCTTCTCGCGACCAGTGGATTGGCGGCGGTCGCAATGCTCGTGGGAGTGTCCACGCAGTACTGCATGCTGCTCGGTTTGTTGGTTGTGATGGGATTGCTTGGTGGCGGTTACCATCCTTCCGCCCCGTCTGTCATTGCCGGCACGACTGAGCTTTCACGCCGTGGCAGCGCGATAGGTCTGCACATGTTTGGCGGCAGCGTTGTGCATTTTGTTGCGCCCCTTGCCGCCGCCGCTATCGCGACGTCGCTGGGCTGGCGAAGCTCGTTTCTTGCGCTGTCGATCCCCTCCGTGGCGTTTGGTGTCGCGTTCTACCTGATTCTCGGGCGCCGTGGTCTGACCAGGGTCTCTATGGCTCCCATCGGCCGGGACAGCGCGAAGACTCACGCCTTGACGGTCGACTGGCCCACAGTGGTGGCCGTGCTGCTCATGGCAAGCGTTGGTACGGCTGTGATTCTCGGTACTGCATCGTTCTGCCCCTTGTTCCTGGTGGATGTACACGGGTATCCGGAGCAGCACGCGGGTGCCGCGATGTCACTTCTCTACTCGGGTGGTCTATGGGCTGCCATCCTCGGCGGGCACTTGTCTGACCGGATCGGCCGACTAAAGGTGATTGTGGCCGTCGCCCTTGTCTCCGGCCCGCTTGTAATGACGCTGGGTTCTGGAATCGGCCATGTGGGCATCCTCGTCATGGTCGTGCTTCTCGGTGGCGCGTTCTATGGTGCATCGCCTGCAACAGAGGTCTACCTCATGGCGAGTACTCCCGTCAGCCGGCGTTCCACGATTCTGGGGCTCTACTACTTCGGCGCCATGGAGGGCAGCGGTGTCCTTGCGCCTGTCATAGGGTTTCTCATCGACCGGTTCGGTTTTGCAGCAGCGTTTGTTGTGAGCGGAGTGGCCATGACGCTCGTTGCCATCGTGTGTGCCGTTGTGGTCTTGCGGGGGCGGAGAATGCGCGAAGGATACACGGCCCTGTAGTTCCAGCCGTTGGCGTTGGGTCGGGCTGTCTGATCGTGTATGGCAGCGAGGTGGCGGCTAGTGTGGCAGATGCCTTGAGGGACGCCTTGGTCGGGTGGTTGGGTCTCGTTGGGTAGGAGGCCGCTGAGGTGGTTGCTCAGAGATCGGGCGAGCCTTTGAGGTTGGCTACGCTACCAGCGAACTTCGTACCCGCCGAGCATAAAGTCGATGTCTGTTTTGAGACCGTCGATGGACTCCGCCGACACGGTCGCTTCATCAAGGTCCAGAGTCATGCGAGCATCGCCACCTGCTGAGCCGACGATGTGCACATTGCCGCAGGCGGTGTTGTCGGCGGTAGCAATCTCAGCAACCACTCTTGACTGCGTGGCCCCACTCGGTACGCTGTATGTCTGGAGCCTGTTGTCCTCGATTTTGAGGCCGTGTCGTCCCAGGAGGTCACGGACCTCGTCGTAGAGCATCTCGGGGCTGAGCTTCCGGTACGTTTTGCGCGCCTGTACTGCCATCGTAGATTGCCTCTATTCGGCATTATAGCACCGGCTTTTGCCACTGCTTGAGCTGACGGCCTGTTATAATGCCGCTCTGAGCCATGAAAGATGAATTGATGGAGATACTGGTCTGCCCTGTCTGCAAAGGAACGCTGGATCTGACGGTTGCCGAGCGCGATGAGAAGGAAATTGTCTCCGGCTCTCTCTACTGCAAGGTGTGCGACTTCACCTATCCCATTGAGGAGACGATTCCCAACCTGCTTCCGCCGGACATGCAGAGTTAGGCTAGGGCTTGTAAAGCACTCCTGAACTGGGAGACTCCCATACTTCAACCTCGGTCAGTCTGACAGAGGTGCCGTCCATACGTGCCTTGAGCTCATTGTACAGCCACGCCGCTATGTTCTCGCTCGAGGGCGCTCGTCCTGCAAAGGGGGCGACGTCATTCAAGCAGGTATGGTCGACGGCAGCAAGTGTTTCTCTCAGGTGCCGTTTCATTGCTGAGAAGTCGTAGACCATGCCGTCCTTGGCAACGCTCTCCCCTTGGATGCGCATCACTACCTTGAATCTATGCCCGTGAAGCTGTTCGCATTTGCCCTGGTACTCGGGTAGATAGTGCGCCGCATCGAAATGCTCCTCAACGAACAACTCGTACATCAGTCTCCTCCATCTAAAGGGCGGACCCAGCTAGAGTCCTTTGCTGCCTTCGCCAACTGCCGCATGCTCTTGCCCAGCTCAGGGTGAACAAGGTCAGGGGCAACATCGCACATAGGCACGAGCACGAATCGCCGTTCGGGCAGCTTCGGGTGGGGTATGTCCAGGTTTGTCGTGTGAATTATGCGTTCGCCGTAGAGCAACACGTCGATGTCGATGACGCGGGGTCCGTTCGGAAACGTCGGCTTTCGCCCCAGTTCTCTCTCGGTGCGCTGCGTTGCGTCGAGTAGTTCCGTCGGCGAGTACTTCACCGCCAGCTTGCAGACCTGGTTCAGGAAAGCCGGCTGGTCCTTGTAACCTACCGGCTCAGTCTCGTACACACGCGACTTCGCCATCACTTCGCCGTGTGCCTTGAGCGCGGTGATGGCCGCATCGAGATTCTTCTCGCGGTCACCGAGATTTGAGCCCAGCGCAAGATAGACGATTGAACGTAGCATCGTGGTTACGAGCGGACTATGGCATCGGAGACCTTGCAGACGCGGGACATCGCCCGCACGTCGTGGACTCGTACGATGTCGGCGCCCTGTGAAATGGCAAGCGCAACGGTGGCCGCAGTTGCCTCCAGTCTGTCGTCGGCTGGCAGATTGAGCACATGTCCCAGCACGGATTTCCGCGAAGTGCCCACCAGCATGGGGAATCCCAGGGCATGAATCTCGTCAAGTCGCCGCAGCACCTCCAGGTTCTGGGACTGCGTCTTGCCGAAACCGATGCCCGGGTCTACTACTATCCTGTCGCGCGGGATGCCGCGCTCTATCGCAAGCTTCGTCGCTCTGGTCAGGTCCTGCTTGATTACGCCCACGATATCAGGAAAGTCCACGTCGTGGTGCGGAGAGACATCGCGCTGGTTGCTCATGAGCACTATGCAGGCGCTGTGGTGGGCTGCCAGGTCCGCCAGGTAGGGCTCCTTCTTGAGACCCCAGATGTCATTCAATACTGCAACTCCGCGGTCGAGTGCGGCCTGCGCCACCTCCGTCTTGTAGGTGTCGACGCTGAGTGGGATTTCCAGTCTTTTTTGCAGCAACTCGATCGTTGGCAGAACGCGCTGAAGCTCTTCCGCCACGTCTATCGGGTCAGAGCCGGGGCGCGTCGACTCTCCACCTATGTCAATGATGTCTGCCCCTTGTTCAACCATCTGGACCGCCATATCCAGTGCGCGCTCAGGCGCCGCAATCCCGTCACCGGAGAATGAGTCCGGCGATACATTCACGATACCCATCACGTATGTGCGTGAACCCCAGTCTGGCTCGAAGGCGATCGTATTCATTCAGGCGTTCCCTTACGTATGGTTACCTTTGATTATAGCAGCGCGTTCAAAGTAGAATATGCTTTCTGCACTTCATGCGATATAAGGAGTCCCTCTCTTCATGTACGAACCAACACCAGTCAAGATTACCGACCTTACGTTGCGCGATGGCCATCAGTCATTGCTGGCAACTCGAATGAGAACCCCGGACATACTGGACCTTGCGCCGGATCTCGATGCGCTTGGCTTCTGGTCTCTTGAGGTATGGGGAGGCGCAACGTTTGACGTCATGACCCGCTTCCTCAACGAAGACCCTTGGGAGCGGCTGCGTCTGTTGAAAAAGGCTGCCCCGAATACGCCGCTACAGATGCTGCTACGCGGACAGAACCTCGTGGGCTATCGGAATTACGCGGATGACGTGGTCAAGGCATTTGTGAAGCATGCTGCCGAGACCGGCATCGACGTGTTTCGCATCTTTGATGCCCTCAATGACGAGCGTAACCTCGAGACGGCTATCGACGCCGCCCTTGAGGCAGGCAAGCATGTACAGGCTGCTGTGTGTTACTCGCTGACCGAGCCAAAGCTGGGAGGCAAGGTATTCAACATCGACTACTTCGTCGACAAGGCGCTCGCGTTACAGGATATGGGTGCCGACAGCATCTGCATCAAGGATATGGCAGGGCTCATTGCACCTGACGACGCATACAACCTTGTCTTCTCGTTGAAGGAGGCACTGGAAGTGCCCGTGGCCCTGCACAGCCATGCCACCAGTGGGATGGCTGCCATAAGCATGATGAAGGCCGTCGAGGCTGGCGTCGATATCATCGATACCTGTATCGCTCCATTTGCGATGAGGACCTCGCACACGGCCCTGGAGACGATGATGGCCGCTCTGCATGGTACGCCACGGGCCATCGGCATAGAGCTTGATAGGGTGCTTGAGATTGACGACAAGCTTGAGGCGATCGCTCCCAAGTACCGCGATTTTCTTGCCAATACTGGCATGTCGGTAATAGACACGGCGGTTCTCAGGCACCAGGTACCGGGCGGTATGTACAGCAATATGGTGGCCCAGATGCGAGAGGCCGATGCATTGGACCGTCTGCCGGAGGTATACGAGGAGTTGCCCAGGACCCGGCAGGATTTGGGTTTCCCTCCCCTGGTTACGCCTACAAGCCAGATCGTTGGCACGCAGGCCGTCAGCAACGTGCTGTTTGGCAGGTACAAGGTGATTTCCGAGCAGGTGAAGGCGTATCTCTTCGGCCTCTACGGGCGCCCTCCCGCGCCTGTCAATGCTGAGTTGCAGGCAGAGGCTCTCAAGGATTACGAACGCGGACAGGAACCCATTACTTCACGTCCGGCGGACATCCTGGAGCCCGAACTCGAGGCTGCCCGGGCGGAGGTCGGCGACCTGGCTGCTGATGATGGCGACGTCCTGACGTACGTTCTTTACCCGACGACCGGTATGCGGTTCCTGCGATGGAAGTATGGCTTGGAAGAGCCCCCGGCGGACACGGTCGGCAAGACCCTGGAGGATATCAATCGTGAGGATGATTTACTCGCCAGGGTAAGGGCAGGTGCCTCCATGATCGATGTCGAGGAAAAACCCGTGGCAGACGAAGCTGCCGCATCCGTTCAGCAGGAGGTCGTGGCTGGTACACCGCTTCTGGCGCCTATGCCAGGGGCCGTCATAAGGTATCTGGTTGAGGTTGGCGACGAAGTGGAGGCGGGCGACGGCGTGGTTGTGCTCGAGGCAATGAAGATGGAGAATGTGCTACCCGCTCCTGAAGATGGGACTATTCGCGCCCTCCCGTGTGAGCCGGGTGAGAAAGTGAAGCTGGAGCAGATTCTGGCTGTGATAGGCTGACGACTATGGGACAGACACTGGCAGAGAAGATACTTTCGGAGAAATCAGGTGCCCCTGTAGGGGCTGGCGATATCGCCATTTCGAAGGTTGACCTGGCGTTCGTGCAGGACACGACGGGACCATTGACACTGAGACTGTTCAAAGACGGCGGATTCGCCCGCCTTGCTGACCCAGCTCGCACGATCCTCTTCATGGATCACGCGGCTCCCAGTCCTCAACGACAGCTTTCGACCGACCACGTCTTCATGCGCGAGTTCGGTGCCGAATATGGTTGTGTGGTGAGCGATGTTGGCGATGGAGTGTGCCATCAGATCGTTGCTGAGCGGTACGCTCGACCCGGCGATATTGCCGTCGGTGCCGATTCTCACAGCGTCACAGCCGGCGCACTTGGAGCCTTTGGCACGGGTATGGGTTCCTCTGACGTTGCGGTCGCCATGGCACTGGGCAAGAATTGGTTCCGCGTTCCCGAGACGCTCAGAGTATGGCTCACGGGAGCCTTTTCCCGCCGTGTGATGTCGAAGGACCTCATCCTCAACCTTATCGGCCGTATCGGCGCTGATGGCGCCACCTACATGGCTCTGGAATTCGCTGGCCCCGGTGTCGCGACGATGTCCGTTCCTGACAGACTGGTGGTGTCCAACATGGCTGTGGAGGCGGGTGCCAAGGTCGGCCTATTTCCGAGTGACGAACGAACCAGGGAGTACATGGAGAGCCTTGGCAGGAGTGGTGATTTCAGGCCGCTCGTTGCTGATGAGGACGCCCGATATGCCCGCACGGTTGAGATAGCGCTGGATGCGCTTCAGCCTGAGGTGTCCTGTCCCCACACCGTCGACAACGTGAGCCATGCATCCGAACTGAGCGATGTGCGAGTGCAACAGGTGTTCATTGGTACGTGCACCAATGGTCGCGTTGAAGACCTGCAAGTGGTCGCCGACATGTTGAAGGGGCGGCACGCCGCTGCCGGAACGCGGCTGCTTGTGGCCCCTGCGTCGCGAGGAATACTGCTGGAGGCCATAGAGAAGGGACTCATCACGACGCTTGTCGAGGCGGGGGCGCTGATTCTGCCTCCGGGCTGCGCGGCGTGTCTCGGTGTCCATCAGGGCATCCTGGGTGACGGCGAGGTTTGTCTGTCCACAGCCAACCGGAACTTCAAGGGCAGGATGGGAAACCCTGAGGGCTTCGTGTACCTCGCAAGTCCTGCAACAGCGGCCGCAACAGCGCTACGTGGCGTGATCACAGATCCGCGGGAGATTGAGTAATCATGGCGAAGGATTCGATGAGAGGCAAAGCCATTATTGCAGGGGACGACGTCTCCACAGATGACATAATTCCTGGGCGATTCGCCCACCTGAGGAGCAACCTGCCGGAGCTTGCTACTCACGCATTTGAAGACAGGATTCCCGGCTTCGCGGACAAGGTC
>Ga0272441_10006086_pt1 | contig 20503 bp, 12 predicted proteins | sample SSMProp6N_FD_193582 | JGI IMG/M metagenome (GOLD analysis project Ga0272441, IMG submission 193582) | Marine sediment archaeal communities from Little Sippewissett salt marsh, Falmouth, MA, United States - SSM-Prop-6N | ecosystem: Environmental > Aquatic > Marine > Wetlands > Sediment ...
TTCTTCTTTTATTCTATATACGATAAGGTCATCCACAATACCACCAGACTCATTTGGAAAGTAGCTGTACTGGGCCTTTCCAACCGTCAGTTTTGAAGCATCATTGGAGGTGACTTTTTGAATAAGCGTCAAAGCGTTGGGTCCCTCTATTAAGAACTCTCCCATATGAGAAACATCAAAGACGCCCACAGATTTTCGCACCGTTTCATGTTCGGCATTAACTCCTTCGTAAGATACCGGCATTAAATACCCGGCAAATGGAACCATTTTGGCCCCGAGTGCTTCGTGGGTCCTGGTTAGAGCTGTATTCTTCATATTTCGTCAATTTTAGCTGCGCAAATTTATAGAAAATTAATAGATAGCTAAATCAGGCTTCACAATGTTTTATGACTTATAGAAATAAGATGGCCTATTTGTTCAACAAATAATTTTTAAGTTCTTCGTAGGTATCTATCTTGATGGAAATTTTCTTTTTTTCTAATACTTTTTGAATCTGAGAAGGAATGGGTAATTTCAATTTTAGAGTTTCTTCAACCACGTCCAAAAATTTAACGGGATGCGCGGTTTCCAGAAAGACACCAAAGGTATCAGAGTTATCCTTCAGGTATTCTTTTAAACCTAAATACCCTACTGCACCATGAGGATCAGCAATGTAGTTACTTGAATCATATATGCTGTGCATGGCCCGTTTTGTCTCTTCATCTGTAAATGAATATGAGGACAGAATATTTTTTAATTCGGTAAAATTATTTTTATAAAGATTTCTTATCCTAATAAAATTACTGGGATCTCCTACGTCCATCGCATTCGATATAGTGGCTTTTGAAGTTTTAGGAGAATACTCTTGCGTGCTCATATAAAGAGGAACCGTATCATTTACATTTGTTGCAGCAATAAAATGTGCAACCGGCATACCTAATTTTTGAGCAACCATTCCGGCACAGATATTTCCAAAATTGCCACTTGGGACTGAGAAAACAATAGGCTGTTCTTTGTTTTTTAACTTTTTATATGCAAATAAAAAATAAAACATTTGAGGTAACCATCTGGCTACATTTATTGAGTTTGCAGAAGTTAATTGCATTTCTGACTTCAGATCCGAATCTAAAAAGGCAGTTTTAACCATATTCTGGCAATCATCAAAGTTCCCATTAACCTCAAGGGCCGTTATATTCTGTCCCAAAGTGGTTAACTGCCGTTCCTGAATATCACTGACTTTACCGCTTGGGTACAATATAACCACCTTTACGCCTTTAACCCCTAAAAAGCCATTGGCCACAGCACCACCTGTATCCCCCGAAGTGGCTACTAGTACGGTTACTTCACTGTTTTGATTCTCTGAGAAATATCCAAGGCAGTGCGCCATAAATCGGGCTCCGACATCTTTAAATGCAAGGGTGGGCCCATGAAAAAGTTCTAATGTTGCCACATTTTTTTCCAATTCTATAACAGGAAAAGGAAAATCCAAGACGCTATTTAAGATCTCTTTTAACTTATTTTCCGGAATGCTTTCACGTACAAATTGTTCTATTGCCTTAAAGGCAATATCATGATCAGCAAGATTTTCAATATTTTCAAAAAAAGCAGGAGGCAAGGGTTTTATTTCCCTGGGAAAATATAATCCCCTATCGGGAGCTATTCCTTTAATGACCGCATCTTTAAATGATACATCCGCAGCTTCTTTATTTAGACTATAAAATTTCATTTGCCGGTTTTATGGAAGTAAAAGTCAAAATTATATTTTACGCATTCCTATGGTATTTATTTTTGAAACATATACATCATAATCCACACCTATATTGATATATACATTTTTCATGGCTTTCGCCACTCTATCCGCAGTTTCCTTTCCTTTACTCAGGGCAAAAATTGAAGGACCAGAACCAGAAATTCCTGTGCCCAGGGCTCCTGCTTTAATGGTTGCTGATTTTACTTCACTGAAACCCGGTATTAACATAGAGCGGATGGGTTCTACGATATGATCTACCAGAGACCTGCCAATTAGATCATAATCTTCAAGGAAAAGGCCCGATATGAGGCCACCAACATTCCCCCATTGTTTTATCCCATCTTTTAAAGAAATTGATGTTTTCAGTATTTTTCTTGAATCTGAGGTCTTTACTTCTATCTGAGGATGGATAACTGTAGCGTACAATTGTGGAGGTGTGTTTATTTTTATAATATCCAGAGGTTCATAGCTGCGCACCAGGGTAAATCCACCATATAATGCAGGTGCTACATTGTCCGCATGCGCTACACCGCTGGCTAATGCCTCGCCTTGCATAGCAAATTTTACCAGCTCAATAGGTGAAAAAGGTTTCTCAAGAAGTTCATTCATCGCCCATACAGCTCCTGCTGCACTTGCCGCACTACTTCCAATACCGCTGCCTGCTTTAATCTTTTTATGTATTTCTATCTCAAATCCACCAGAATAATCGCTTTCTTTCAATAAGGCTAATCCCGCTACGCCGGCTACGTTATCCATAGTCTCCAGGGGCAGCGATTGTCCAGTTATCTTAGAGATCTTAATACCTGGTTCATTTGTCTTGTGTACTATCATTTCATCACCTATTGCTTCCAATGCTAAACCCAGGACATCAAATCCGCATGAGATATTAGCTATGGTAGCCGGACAAAAGACTTTAATACTATTCATTTGATTAAAAATTTCCTATTCTAATTATATCTGCAAAAATTCCGGATGCAGTAACATCGGCACCGGCTCCGGCTCCTTTTATGATCAGCGGCTGGTTGGGGTATCTTTCGGTATAAAAAAGAACAATATTGTCGCTTCCTTCCAAATTATAAAAGTCATGACCTTTAGGGATTAACTCTAGGCCAACACTTGCTTTGCCATTCTCAAATTCTGCAACATATTTGAGCTTACTTTCAGAAGAAACGGCTTTTTTATATAAATTTTGAAACGATTTTTCATTGGCAGTAAGTGAGGCATAAAAGTCTTCATTGTTGGTTGCAGCCAGACTTTCCTCAGGCAAAAATGATTTGTTCTTTATATCTTCAATGTCAAGTACATAACCGCTTTCTCGTGCCAAAATTAAAATCTTTCGCATGACATCAATACCACTTAAATCTATTTTTGGATCCGGTTCAGTATAACCCTCTTCTTGTGCTCTTTTAACAATATCATGAAAGGTGGTTTTGTCATTAAAATTATTAAAAACAAAATTCAGGCTTCCGGACAATACAGCTTGTATTTTGTTTATTTTATCTCCGGACGCTATCAAATGCTTCAAAGTATCTATTATGGGTAATCCGGCACCCACATTGGTCTCAAAAAGGAATGGAGAATTGTATTCCCTTGAAAGATCTTTAAGGTCTCTATATTTTTTATAGTCTGAAGAGCATGCAATTTTATTGCAGGTAACTACAGAAATACTCCGCTTTAAATAATCAGAGTAGTCATTGGCTACAATTTCGCTGGCTGTATTATCTACAAAAATGCTATTTCGATAATTGTACTTTAATACGTTTTCATAAAACTTTGTTCTATCAGCTTTTTCACCTTTTGCTAAAAGCTCTTCCCAATGTTCTAAAGGAATTCCGCCTTCTTCGAAAATCATGGTTCTGGAATTGGATAATCCAATTACCCTGAGATTTAGCTTAAGGTTGGTTTTGAGGTATTTTTTCTGTTTTTGGATTTGCTTAATAAATCTGGAACCCACGTTTCCAACGCCCATTACGAAGAGGTTTAATTGCTTAATGTTCTCCTCAAAGAACTCTTCATGTAAAGTATTAAGAGCTTTTTTAACATCATCATTTTTTATTACGGCGGAAATATTCCTTTCTGATGCCCCCTGGGCTATGGCTCTGATATTTACATTATTTTTACCTAATGCACTAAACATCTTGCCGCTTAGTCCTTGATGGCTTTTCATATTATCTCCTACCAACGCAATGATGGCGAGCCCGGTTTCCACTAAAACCGGCTTAATTTTATGTGTAGCTATTTCATATTCAAAGGCTGCGTTTACCAGTGATTCTGCAATAACTGCATCATTATCAGAAATTCCAACACAAATTGAATGTTCTGAGGATGCCTGCGTAATAAGGACAACACTAATACCGGCCTGAGAAAGCACTTCAAAAAAGCGTTTTGAAATGCCCGGTATTCCTATCATTCCGGGACCTTCCAGGGAAAGAAGCGTAATATGCTCAACATTACTGATTCCCCGAACAGATTTGCCCAGGACATTTTCATCTTTAGCTATTAAGGTACCTGCCTCCTCCGGCGCAAAAGTATTTTTAATTAGAATAGGTATGTTTTTCGATAGAACGGGCTGAATGGTAGGTGGGTACAAAACTTTGGCTCCAAAATGGGACAATTCCATTGCCTCTTCATAGGATATCTGCGGTATGGCTTTGGCTTGTTTAACTATCCTGGGGTTTGCTGTATACATCCCACTTACGTCCGTCCATATTTGTAATTCTTCTGCATCTATTGCACTGGCCACCACAGCCGCCGAATAATCAGAACCGCCTCTGCCTAGGGTTGTGGGATTACCTTTGGCTGATGAAGAAATAAATCCGGGAATGACAGTTATTTTATTTTTTGTACTTGAAAAATAAGCTTTACAGTTGGTGTTTGTACTTTCAAAATCCACAGCAGCCTTTCCATATGTGTCGTCAGTTTTGATCAGCTCCCGACTATCCTTGAAGGCTGCATTCATACCTGCCGAGATAAAGAATTCACTTATAATAAAGGATGATAAAAGCTCACCAAAACTAACAATCTTGTCCGTTAACTGCGGCGTTTTTTCGGCAATTAGGAATGCACCTTCTGCCAAGGTCTCCAGGGTGTTTAATTCGCTTTTTACCTTACTTAAAATAGCGCTTTGTAATTGAATTGGGATGAGTTCTTTTATGGTCTTTATATGCCTGTCTTCTATTTCCCGAAGACTATCTTTATAGCTTTCATCCTGATTTGATGCCAAATCAACAGTCTTTAGAAGCAGATCTGTAATTCCTCCCAAAGCAGATACTACAACCACAATATTATTTTCATCCAAATTTTTGACGATATTCTGAACCTGCTTTATATGTTGTGCATTGGCTACTGAAGTACCTCCAAATTTTAAAACCTTCATTTTACGATATTATTAATTGCTTGATTGATACAGGTGGTGTTACTATATTTAAATGGATACGGACGTGTATGTAGAATCTTACCCCTTAGGGGTAGTAGTAGTGATAACAGCAAAATTGTGCCTGTTGGTATGGGATGAAGCCCATTTATTTATGTCCGATATGCTTTTCATAATGCCTATGATAACAATTCAAAAGTAGGACTTTTGAACCCCTTATCAAATAATTCATGTTATTTTTACGAAGTCATCAATTTTTTTCAAATATTTTTACATAAAATAGCCGCTTTTTAGGTTGATTCATTCAATACATCAGAATTTGTAAATAGGACCTAAAATGGAACAATCTATTTCAAATACGGTTATTACTTAATAAGGGAACTCAAAATCTAACCTTTAAACGGGAAATGAAGATATTCACAGCCAAACAGATATACGCAGCCGACCAATTTACATTAGAAGAGCAGGATATTAGTAGTGATGCGCTTATGGAAAGGGCGGCAACCCGGCTTTTTAACTGGTTTCACCATAGGTTACAGGGTGATCAGGTTAAAATTAAGTTGTTCTGCGGGATTGGGAACAACGGCGGCGATGGTTTAGCCCTGGCCAGGCAATTATGGGAACACGGATATAATTTTGAGGTATTTGTTGTAAACTATAGTGAGAAGAGGTCTCACGATTTCCTGATTAATTTGGAACGGCTAAAGGACCGCAAGATTTGGCCAAACTTTGTTAACCAGGATACTGAACTCCCTTCATTAGATTCAGAAGATATTATTATTGATGCTCTTTTCGGGATTGGGTTGAACAGATCACCCGATCAGTGGATAGAACGGCTTATAGAACATCTTAATAGTTCAGGGGCTTTTGTGGTTTCAGTTGATGTCCCTTCTGGTTTGTTTTTAGATCAGGCCGTTAAAAATTCAAAAGCGGTGGTCAAAGCCAATTATGTCCTGAGTTTTCAGTTTCCAAAACTTATTTTTTTCTTACCGGAAACCGGAATATTCTCTAATCAATGGGAAATTTTGAATATAGATTTGTCTCAAAAATTTATTGAACAAACAGAGGCCGACTATGAGCTTATTACCAAAAATAAGGTTTTACAATATTATTTACCGAGGGAAAAATTTTCACATAAAGGCACGTACGGGCATGCTTTGATTCTTGGCGGCAGCTATGGAAAAATTGGTGCTGTCTCCCTTGCTTCCAGGGCCTGTATTACCTCCGGGAGTGGATTGGTTTCGGCCTATGTACCCCAATGCGGATATATACCAATTCAGAGCTCAGTGCCTGAGGTTATGGTTATTACAGACCAAGGCGAAGATGAAATTATGAATATTTCTTTGAACATAGAGCCCGATGTAATAGGCATGGGAATTGGACTGGGAACTGCCAAAAGTACTCAGGAAGCGTTCACAAAGTTTTTAGGAACAACTAACTGTCCAATGGTTATTGATGCTGATGGCCTTAATATAATTGCCAAAAAAAAATCGCTGTTAAAAATGCTTCCCCCAAAAACTATACTTACGCCTCACCCGGGAGAATTGAAGCGTTTGATAGGTAATTGGGAGGACGATTTTGATAAACTACACAAAGCCAAAGAATTCTCCAAAAAACACGACTGTATCCTGGTACTCAAAGAGGCTCATACTATAGTAGTCTACAATGGGAAGGGATATGTAAATACTACAGGAAACCCCGGAATGGCAACGGCAGGAAGCGGAGATGTACTTACCGGTGTGATAACCTCATTAATTGCCCAGAAGTATGAACCTTTAATAGCAGCAATTTTTGGAGTATACCTCCACGGTAGAGCAGGAGATATTGCAATTGAAAACTTAGGATACCAGGCGCTGACTGCAACAGCAATAATTAATGGTATTGGGCCAGCTTATCTTGATCTGTTTAATGTACCACCTACAGATATTGAAAAAGAAACGAAGGAGAACTAGTTCTCACTTCTTTCTAACTCTTCTTTGCACCCAGGCAAGTGCATTGTTATAATCAATGTAAAATTTCATTGGTTTTTTGTAGAAGAGTTTTTCAATTTTAAAATTATGCATATCTACTTCCTTTACGGAAACAATAGCAAATGCTTTAAGATTTTTTAACTCCCTTAAATAGCTGTAAATAGTGGGATCAACGGCATAAGAATTTTTTCTGAGACTAATAATGCCAAAGTTTGTATCTCTGAAATGTATCTCTGAAATTCCTATAATTTGATAAGCCCTTTCCAGGGTAAGTGTTGCCCCTTCGTCAAAGATTGCAACCATATGATTTTTAAATACCTGAACGGTACCAATATCTAAGTTGTATTCTTTAACTATAATAATTTTCTTAGCCGGTCCGACTTTCATTTCATATAGTTTAGTGTGTCTAAAACGAAAGTATACGCTTGGCCAAGGTTTCCGAAAAATATTAGATCAAAAGCGTATATATCGTTTAACTGGTTTACACCGGGTTGAAACTGTATTCTTATTCTTACTTGTTGTAATCTAGGGAAATAAAAAAAGGAACCAAATAACTTGATTCCTTTATAACTAAATTCTTACATTTTGTTATGCTTTGGAGCCCTTCTTGGATTTTTTTATCTTAATAGACAGTTCATTTTTCTTTTCATCCAAATCCATAAAAATACTATCCCCTTCTTCGAGTTTAGAATTTACAATTTCTTCCGCCAGGGTATCTTCAATATACTTCTGAATAGCTCTTTTTAAAGGTCGGGCACCGTATTCTTTGTCAAAACCTTTATCAGCGATATAATCTTTTGCTTTATCAGTTAAATTCAGATGGTATCCAATATCCTTTATTCTTTCATAAAGCTTATTTAATTCAATGTCGATAATCTTGTGTATATGTTTTCGCTCCAATGGATTAAATACAACAACATCATCTATTCTGTTCAGAAACTCCGGCGCAAAAGCTTTTTTAAGCGCATTTTCAATCACACCCTTATGGTGATCATGTTCCTGCGATTTTTTGGCTGCTGTTCCGAAACCAACGCCTTGTCCAAAGTCCTTAAGTTGTCGGGCACCAATATTCGAAGTCATTATAATGATTGTATTCCTGAAATCTATTTTACGCCCTAAACTATCCGTTAAAAAACCATCATCCAATACCTGAAGTAACATGTTAAAAACATCAGGATGCGCTTTTTCAATTTCATCCAAAAGAATTACAGAATAAGGTTTGCGCCTAACTTTTTCAGTAAGTTGTCCACCTTCCTCGTAACCCACATAACCAGGAGGAGCCCCTACTAATCTGGATATGGCAAATTTTTCCATATACTCGCTCATATCAACGCGGATCAAGGCATCTTCAGAATCAAAAAGTTCTTGTGCCAATACCTTGGCCAACTGGGTTTTACCAACACCGGTTTGTCCGAGGAAAATGAAGGAACCTATGGGTTTATTAGGATCTTTTAGACCAGCCCTGTTTCGTTGAATGGCTTTGGCTACTTTAGCTACAGCTTCATCTTGTCCAATTACATTCCCTTTAATAAGATTTGGCAACTCAGCAAGTTTATTGCTTTCCGTCTGTGCTATTCTATTAACCGGAATTCCACTCATCATAGATACTACATCGGCAACATTATCTTCGCTTACGGTTTCACGGTGAAGTTTACTGTCTTCTTCCCACTTTTCCTGCGCAATAGACAGTTCCTTTTCAAGTCTCTTTTCATCATCCCTGAGCTTTGCAGCTTCCTCATAACGCTGTTTCTTAACCACGCTATTCTTCAATTCACGCACATCATCCAACTGATTTTCCAATTCAAGAATTTGCTTTGGAACATCCATGTTTATTATATGTACCCGTGAACCAGATTCGTCCAGCGCATCTATAGCTTTATCCGGTAAAAACCGGTCCGTCATATACCTGTTGGTCAGCTTGACACAAGCGATAATGGCTTCATCAGTATAATTTACATTGTGGTGATCTTCGTATTTCCCTTTAATATTCATTAATATTTCAATGGTTTCCTCCACTGTGGTTGGCTCTACCATTACTTTTTGGAAACGTCTTTCCAGCGCACCATCTTTTTCAATATACTGTCTGTATTCATCAAGTGTGGTTGCTCCAATACATTGAATTTCTCCCCTTGCCAAAGCCGGTTTAAACATATTTGAAGCATCCAAACTGCCTGTTGCGCCTCCTGCTCCTACAATAGTATGAATCTCATCTATAAACAGAATTACGTCATCGTTCTTTTCCAACTCGTTCATCACGGCTTTCATCCGCTCTTCAAACTGTCCACGATATTTTGTACCAGCAACCAGTGAAGCCAGATCTAAAGTAACTACTCTCTTATTATAAAGGATACGTGATACCTTCTTGTCAATGATTCTAAGTGCTAAACCTTCGGCAATGGCACTTTTACCAACACCAGGTTCTCCTATAAGAAGTGGGTTATTTTTCTTTCTTCTGCTCAGTATCTGAGAAACACGCTCAATTTCTTTCTCCCGTCCTACAACAGGATCTAATTTGTTATCTTCTGCAAGCCGGGTTAAATCTCTTCCAAAATTGTCCAAAACAGGTGTTTTGGATTTTTTATTTCCTTTTTGACCGGAAGCCCCTCCAAAAGATCCTTCCTTGCCTTCCACAGGCTCATCGGAATCACTGGGAAAAGATTCTGAGGTAGGAGAATCAATATAGTCGTCCTCACTGGTGATCATAGATTTAAACTGATCTTTCACTCCATCATAATCCACTTTAAGTTTATGGAGTAATTTTGTGGTTGGATCGTTTTCATTTCTAAGGATGCACAAAAGTAAATGTGCAGTATTTATTGAAGAGCTTTGAAATAATTTCGCTTCCAGGAAGGTAGTTTTTAGTGCACGTTCTGCCTGTCTCGTCAGATGAAGGTTTTTTTTGTCTTTTTGGATACCTCCGGAATTTGGATTGGCCGGACTCAAAATCTCCACTTTGCGCCTTAGGTGATCCAGATCCACATCGAGTGCATCCAGAATACTAATTGCTTTTCCATTTCCATCGCGCAGCAATCCCAGCATTAAATGCTCCGTACCAATAAAATCATGGCCGAGCCTTAATGCTTCTTCCTTGCTGTAAGCAATTACATCTTTTACTCTAGGTGAAAAATTATCATCCATAAAATTTTCTTAATCAGTAATAAAATTAGTAAATCTATTCTTAAGAACGACAAATACCGTACCTATATTCGACAAAGTTGGACTAAATGACGAAAAAAACACGGATTTACAAAAAAATTAACACCCTAATTATTAACGAAACCCCTATCCGGATGTGTTGATAAATTCTTTAATAAACTACTTGGAACATGCTTCGTAAGCTATGATTTTGCGTATATTGGCCTGAATTTTTAATCACAATAAAGCAATAAGATTTTTATATGGCTGAAGGAGAAAAATTGATCCCTATCAACATTGAAGATGAAATGAAATCAGCCTACATTGACTACTCAATGTCGGTCATTGTGTCACGTGCCCTTCCCGATGTCAGGGATGGTCTAAAGCCGGTTCACAGGAGAGTTTTATACGGTATGCACGACTTAGGTGTTCGTTCTTCAAGTTCACACAAGAAATCTGCCAGGATTGTTGGGGAGGTTTTAGGAAAGTATCACCCACATGGTGACACGTCTGTTTATGATAGTATGGTAAGAATGGCTCAGGAATGGAGTCTCAGATACATGTTAATTGACGGGCAGGGGAATTTTGGATCTGTGGATGGCGATAGTCCTGCGGCAATGAGATATACAGAGGCCCGCATGCGCAAGATAGCGGATGAGATGTTGGCAGATATCGATAAAGATACCGTGGATTTTCAGCTTAATTTTGATGATTCTCTTAAAGAACCAACAGTTCTTCCCACCAGGATTCCAAATTTATTGATCAATGGCGCCTCAGGTATTGCAGTGGGAATGGCAACCAATATGCCGCCACACAACCTTTCAGAAGTAGTAGACGGAACAATCGCTTATATTGATAATAAGGATATAGAGATAGATGAATTAATTACACACATTAAAGCTCCCGACTTTCCTACCGGGGGGATCATATACGGTTATGATGGTGTAAAAGAAGCTTTTCATACAGGACGTGGCAGGGTTGTAATGAGGGCCAAAGCCACTTTTGAGGAAGTTCAGGGCAGGGAATGTATAATTGTCACAGAGATTCCCTATCAGGTCAATAAGGCAGACATGATTAAAAAGACTGCCGATTTGGTCAATGAAAAAAAGATAGACGGGATATCATCTATTAGGGATGAGTCAGATAGAAAGGGAATGCGAATTGTATATATCCTTAAAAGGGATGCCATTCCTAATATTGTTCTTAATACATTATATAAGCATTCAGCATTACAGTCTTCCTTCAGTGTGAATAACATAGCGTTGGTAAATGGAAGACCAAAAATGCTTAATGTAAAAGAGATCATTCATTATTTTGTTGAGCATCGGCATGAAGTAGTGGTAAGACGCACCGCTTTCGATCTGAAAAAGGCGGAAGAAAGGGCTCATATATTGGAGGGACTCATTATAGCCTCCGATAATATTGACGAAGTTATCGCTATCATAAGAGCGTCTTCAAATGCAGATGATGCAAGAGAGAACCTCATAGAAAGATTTAAATTATCCGAACTTCAGGCCAAGGCTATTGTGGAGATGCGTCTTCGCCAGCTTACAGGGCTTGAGCAGGATAAATTGCGCTCCGAATACGATGAGATCATTTTGACAATTGCGGACTTAAAGGATATCCTGGCCAATAAGGATCGAAGAATGCAGATTATTAAGGATGAACTTCTGGATATAAAAGAACGCTATGGAGATGCAAGAAGATCAGAAATAAATTTTGCCGGAGGCGACCTGAGTATAGAAGATATGATACCTGACGAACAGGTAGTAATCACAATTTCGCATGCAGGTTACATAAAAAGGACTCCGCTAAGTGAGTATAAAACACAGCACAGGGGTGGAGTAGGGCAAAAAGCCTCATCAACTAGGACTGAGGATTTCCTTGAGCATCTTTTTGTGGGTACCAACCATCAATATATGCTTTTCTTTACCCAAAAGGGCAAGTGTTTCTGGATGCGGGTTTATGAAATTCCGGAAGGTAGCCGTACATCAAAAGGCAGAGCCATACAAAACCTGGTGAATATTGAACAGGATGATAAGGTAAAAGCGTTTATATGTACCAGAGATTTAAAGGATGAGGAATATGTTAATGGTCATTACGTAATTATGGCCACTAAAAAAGGAGCGGTTAAAAAAACCTCATTAGAACAGTATTCCAGGCCACGTCAAAATGGAATTATTGCAATTAATATAAGAGAAGATGATGAGCTCCTGGAAGCTAAACTAACCACAGGTACAAGTCAGATTTTACTCGGGCTTAAATCCGGTAAGGCTATCAGGTTTGAAGAAAGTAAGACCCGACCTATGGGACGGAATGCCTCTGGTGTACGTGGCATAAGATTGGCGGATGAAAAGGATGAGGTCGTTGGTATGGTCGCTGTTAATAACTTTGATGACGAAATATTGGTGGTCTCGGAGAATGGATATGGTAAAAGATCCAGTATTGATGATTACAGGATTACCAATAGAGGAGGTAAAGGCGTGAAGACCATTTCGATAACTGATAAAACAGGGGGTCTGGTAGCCATTAAAAATGTTTCTGATTCTGATGACTTAATGATCATAAATAAATCTGGTATAGCCATAAGGATGAGTGTTGATGATTTGCGTACTATGGGTAGGGCTACTCAAGGTGTTAAGTTGATCAACCTGAAAGACAGTGACTCCATAGCGGCCGTCGCCAAAGTAATGAAAGATGAAGATAATCTGGATGAGGTTGATATTATGGATATTGAGGTAAAAGCGGAAGATGGCACGGCTATTGATAAAGATAGCCCGGAAACTGATAAAGAATAATTAATAAACACTAATAAGTAAATTTAATTTTAAGATGAAGACTAAATTTTTAATTCTGGCAGCTATATGCTTTACGCTAGCCGGATATTCACAGAAAGCGGAACTTAAAGCCGCTGATAAAGCATTAAAATCTGGTGATACCGCATCTGCCAAAGCCTCTTTGGATGGAATTCAAGGCATGATCAGTGGAGCGGATGAAAAAACTCAGGCAGAGTATTTCTTTCTTAGAGGCAAAACCTATGCAGATCTTGCCAATAAAGGTGATAATGATGCTTTTAATGTAGCAGTTGATTCTTTTAAGAAGGTCTTGAGTATTGAAGGTGATAAAGGAAAGCATGCCGCTGAAACAAAGCAGCGTATGGCAGCCATAACAGCTGATCTGGTAAATTCTGCGGTTGCGGATAACGGTAAAAAGGAATTCAAAAGGGCCGCAGATAAGCTCTATTTAAGTTATAAGTTGAGCCCAAAGGACACTATTTATTTATATTATGCTGCGAGTAGTGCCGTAAATGGTGGGCTTTATGAAGAAGCTCTTGGTTATTACGAGGAATTAAGGGATATTAATTATGATGGTAGTGGCGTGGTTTATAAGGCTACTAATTTAGCAACTGGTGAAGAGGAGATGATGGATAAAACTCAAAGGGATTTGATGATAAAGTCTGGTGCTTATAAAGATCCTGTCGATGAAAAATCTCCTTCAAAAAAAGCCGAAATAGTAAAAAATATGGCCTTAATTTATTCACAATTAGGGGAGGACGATAAAGCACTTGCTGCATTTACTGATGCCAGGGCAAGCGACCCCAACGATGTAAATTTGGTCCTGAATGAAGCTAATTTACATTATAAATTAGGCGATAAGGATAAGTTTAAAACACTTATGGCAGAAGCGGCTGCAATGGCCCCGGATAATGCGGATTTGCAGTATAATATAGGTGTAATTAACATGGAACAAGGCAATATTGAGGAAGCTCGAACGGCTTACAGAAAAGCCTTGGAAGTAGACCCTGGATATGTGAATGCACAATTGAATCTTTCAACAACGTATGTAGATGAAGGCAATGGTCTAATAGACGAAATGAACAGTTTAGGAAATTCCAAAGCAGATATAGCGCGATACGAAGAAATAAAGAAGCATAAAGATGATCTTTTTAGGGAAGCTGCCCTTATTTTGGAAGATGCTCTTAAATTGAAGCCTGAAAACCAGAGCATACTTACTCAGCTTAAGAATATTTATGGTGCTTTGGGGGATACAGAAAATTTTATGAGAATTAAAAAGTTGCTGGGAGAATAACAAGGTTATAAATCCATAAGAAAAACCCTGGCAATCAATTTGTCAGGGTTTTTTTATAGGATCTTTTTTATAACTCTTAATTTGTGGGTGTAGAGTCTCTGTTCTGTATTGAAGATGCCGGTATGGTCCAGTCTGTCAATTCTTACTTTTCCGTGTACATGGATGATAAAATTATCTTGCATAATAAGACCTACATGATTTATACGGCCCTCATTATTATCGAAAAAAGCAAGGTCACCCGGTTCGCTTTCTTCAATAAAACTAAGGGCTTCACCCTGGGTAGCCTGTTCTTCTGCTCTTCTAAGAAGTTTATATCCATTTATTTTGTAAACCATTTGTGTAAAGCCGGAGCCATCTATACCAAAAGGTGTTTTCCCTCCCCATAAATAGGGTGCATTTAAATAGTGAAGCGCAGTATTAATAAGATTGGATTTCCCTTTTTTAGCAGCTATTGAAGCCCCTTCAAATTTATGACCAAGTAAGTTTGTATTCTGAACAACTGAACCAAGAACTATGGGGATCAATATACTTTTACTATTACTTACATAAGATACCAGATCTGCTGCAAAATTATTATCCTCCGATTTTTTTAGATTTTTATAATCTTGTTTGTGGATTGGAATAAATTGATTGTTGCGAATCCATCCCTCACAACCATCAAAGTCATCCCGAATCTTACTCCAGTATTTTCTTTTTTCCAGGATTTTGATATGATCTCCATAAAGAAGCTGTGTCACCATCTCGCTTGTATCTTCTGCAAGAAATCGTATAGGTACAATACTAAGGTGACAAATACCGTGATGCATAGGCTACCGTTGCAGCGAAAATTAATTTCTTTCCAAAATAATTGCTGAAGCCCCTCCACCACCATTGCAGATAGCGGCAGCTCCTATTTTGCCATTATTTTGCTCTAAGACACTTAAAAGGGTAATGATTATCCGGGCCCCGGAGCATCCTAAAGGATGTCCAAGGGAAACCGCACCACCATTCACATTTACGTTGTTATCCTTGAGTTTCAATAGTTTCATATTGGCCAGCCCTACTACTGCAAATGCCTCGTTAAACTCAAAATAATCAACATCCTCCATCGATATTCCCGCTTTGGCAATGGCTTTGGGAAGTGCCTTGGCCGGTGCTGTTGTAAACCATTTTGGTTCCTGGGCTGCATCGGCATAACTTTTAATGCTGGCTATGGGCTTTAAGCCAAGTTCTTTGGCTTTTTCTGCGCTCATTAAGACCAGGGCAGCCGCACCATCGTTAATAGTTGATGCATTGGCAGCTGTAACCGTACCGTCTTTGCTAAAGGCAGGTCGTAATGCAGGTATCTTATCTAATTTAACATTCTTATATTCTTCATCTTCGCTTACAATAATTGGTTCACCCCGTCGCTGAGGTACCTCAACCGGAACAACTTCATCGGAAAATTTTCCCGATTTCCAGGCCTCGGCAGATCGTTTATAGGATTGGATCGCAAAGTTATCCTGATCCTCCCTGCTAAAATCGTATTCAACTGCACAGGCATCTGCACAAACTCCCATGGCATTCTGGTCGTAAACATCAACCAAACCATCTTTTTGCATGCCGTCTAATAGCGTTGAAGGACCAAATTTCTGACCTGTTCTCATATGCAGGTAATGTGGAATAAGGCTCATATTCTCCATCCCCCCTGCAATAACCACAGAGGTGTCACCAAGTGCAATAGACTGTGCCCCTTGCATCACCGCCTTCATTCCAGATGCACAGACTTTATTTACCGTAGTGCAAGGAACAGTGTCGGGGATACCGGCAAATATGGCGGCCTGTCTTGCCGGAGCCTGTCCGGTTCCCGCCTGTACAACGTTGCCCATAAGTACTTCATCAACTTTATCAGGACTCATGTTAATTTTATCCAGTGCACCTTTTATTGCAATAGCCCCTAACTTTGGAGCCGGAATAGTGGATAGAGAGCCCATAAAACTGCCAATAGGTGTTCTGGCTACAGATACAATAACAACCTCTTTCATATGAAAATCCATTAATTACACGAAATTAATAAATTAAAGTGCAATGCATTGTGTTTAGTCTCTAAAAGGCAACCGATGATGCTATTATTTTCTATTTTTGAAGAAGATACTTTCTGAAATGGCCAAAACCTTAGACAGCGTTTATAAAAACCAATCACTTATCTACAAATACATTCTATATGTTATAACCATAGCTTGTATTGTATTTTTCTTCCCCAGAGGAGGTAAGTTCAAATATGAATTTCAGAAAGGTAAACCATGGCAGTATGAAAACCTTTATGCCCCCTTCGATTTTTCCATTAAGAAAACAGCCGATGAAATTGCTGAAGAAAGAAATACGATTGAAAGTGATCAGGTAGATTATTATCAGTATGACGAAGTAGCGGCCTCCGAAGCCTACCAGATTTTTGCAGATAAATTTCCGGTTGTTTTCAGTACTGAAAAATTTAGTAACAGATCAAGGCGTATTTTAGAATCAGTCGGAAAAGATTTTCTGGATACCATATATAGTTACGGAATCTTAAAAAAGGCAGACGAACTAATCTCCAAAAACAGTCTTTATCTTATAAAGGACGGAGAGGCAAGGCGTGTACAATCTAAAGCACTGTATAGAATGGGGGCTATTGATGACTCTATAACAAAGGTGCTCAACGACAAGAGACTTGGAAGTTATGATACAGACTTTAAAACTCTTTTATTTGATGTGCTGCAACCCAATGTCTCCTTTGATGAGGAACTTACCAGAAGGGAGCTGGAGGAAGCCCTTTCTGAAATCTCCTTAACAAGGGGTAATGTAGATGAAGGAAAACTTATAATTGCCAGGGGAGAGGTAGTAGAGGCTGATAATTTGAAAATACTGGAGTCCTTAAAAGCGGAATATGAATCGGAATTATGGACTGAAAACAATTACTATTTTATCCTTTTCGGGTATACCATTCTTGTGGCCCTGGTACTGATGATGCTGTTTTTGTTTCTCAAAAAATACAGGCCCGAAGTTTTTAGGAACAATGTAAAAGTGACCTTTATTTTCTTTAATATTTTACTCATGGTATTTATAACCACACTGGTGGTAAAATACAATGAGGCTTATGTTTATGTGGTACCGTTATGTATAATGCCCTTAATACTGAAAACCTTTTTTGATGCGCGGCTTGGACTTTTTGTACATGTCTTAACGGTACTTATTCTAGGCTTTGTGGTTCCCAACAGTTTTGAATATATTTTCCTCCAGATCATAGCGGGAATTGTCACCATTCTAACAGTTTCTGAACTCTATAAACGGGCAAATTTATTTATTTCTGTAGGGCAGATAACCCTTATCTACATTATTGGTTATTTTGCTTTTCATATTATTCACGAAGGCAACCTTGATAATGTGAACTGGTACATATTTGGGTTTTTCTTTTTAAATGGTATGATTACCCTTTTCGCACAACCACTTATCTATATCTATGAGAAAATGTTTGGTATGGTCTCAGATGTTTCCCTGCTAGAATTATCTGATACGAATTCCAAATTACTGAAAGAGTTATCTAATAAGGCACCGGGGACCTTTCATCATTCTCTTCAGGTTGCGAACCTGGCCGAAGCTTCTGCAAATGAAATTGGCGCAAATGCCATGCTGGTTAGGGTTGGGGCATTATACCACGATATTGGTAAAATGAACAATCCCACCTATTTTACTGAAAATCAGGTAACCAGTATAAATCCACATGACGATCTGGATCCTAAAGAAAGTGCCAGGATAATCATCAATCATGTGATTGAAGGAATAGAACTTGCCAGGAAGTACAATCTGCCGGACAGGGTAATCGATTTTATAAGAACGCACCATGGAACCAGTTTTGTGTATTATTTCTATAAAAAACAGCAGGAATTAGATCAGCCATTTAAGGAATCAGATTTCAGGTATCCCGGACCTATACCATTTTCCAAGGAAACCGCTATTTTAATGATGGCAGATTCCGTGGAGGCAGCCTCCAAAAGTTTAAATAACCCAACCTATCAGATTATAGACCAATTTGTGGAAAAGATCATAACCGGACAAATGAATGGGAATCAATTTTTAAATGCCAACATTACATTTAAAGAGATTCAAATGATTAAGAAGGTACTTAAGCAAAAATTGACCAATATCTATCACCTACGAGTAGAATACCCCGAATAACTATCCGGTATAACCCCTTATTTTATTGCCACAAATAATAAAGAAAGAACATCTTTTAAGAATATGTTCTGGCGTTAACTACCGATGACACAGTGCTATTATTTAATTAAGTTTATATAAAGAGGTTCTGTAATTGGAATCCTTAAGTTTTAAGCGGGACTTATATGGCTCCGGAAAATCTGCCAGTTTTTTATTTGGGATGAAGATTTGAATGTTATTTTCCTTTTGAAGTACGGAATCCAATGCTACTTCATCCTTTATTGCATAAGTCTCTTGTTCTAAATAAAACTGGCCTGAATAAGATTTGAATTCCCAATAATACAATTTTATTTCATCCTCATTCGTATCTTCTTTTATATGTGCGATAAGGTCCTTATCTGTATTCATATAGTAACTTGCGTTAGGGTATATAAGTAAAACCAGGGTTCCTACAATAGCAAATAAAGGAAGGACTGAAGCTAGGGCCAGCCATGTTTTCCTGTATTTAATATCTTTCCACCAATGCACTACTAAAAGTGCAATGGGTACTACTGCCGGGAGGATATAGGTGTGGTTAGTATTTTTCGCGAAGGTGAAAAAAAGTGGAATCCAAATAAACCAGAGTATCAAATAAGAAATCCATTTATCCTTAAAAACAGTTTTCTTCAATGTCCAACACTTATAAAGGACAAACTGCACCCAGGGAAATGCTAAAAGCATCAGGAATATCCAAATCATACCAAAGGGGAATGCTTTTGGTTGCCCATATAAATCTCCCCCCCAGGTTGGATGGATGAATCGCTCAAAATGTTCACCAATTATAAAATATTTGAGAAAACCCGGAGATCTTTGCTCCATCATTATATACCATGGCAATCCTATAACCAGTATCAGTAATACTCCTATGGCCCAGGGGAATTTTTTTAGGAGAATTCCCGGACTAATTTTATGGATTATCATCCAGGCTGTAATAACTGGGATGGTAAAAACAAAAATGAGGGGCCCCTTTGCCAGAAGTCCTAATCCGAACCCAATAAAAAACAGATAATTCCATATTGTGACCCTATCTTTATTGATGGCCTCCCAAAATGAAAGCATTACCAGGGCCACACAAAACCCCAGGAAGGTATCGGTTGATACTACTCCGGTATGTATAAGAAACTCGGGGGTTGTAAGTAAAATAAATGCTGGCAGATAGATGGGAAAACCCATTTTTTTTGTCTTCAACCCCAAAATAAATAGCAGCAAAATATGAACAAGATAAGAAGGAAACCTTGCCCAAAGTTCGTTTATTCCGAACATCTTGAAACTAAGTGCGGAGAGCCAGGTAGATAGTGGTGGCTTTGCCCAAAAGGCAAATCCATAGTCCACATAAAGCGCCAGCCAATTATTTGATTCAACCATTAATCTGGCGATTTCGGCATATCTGGACTCCGTTTTGTCCATTAAGGGGATAATACTGCCCATCAGGAAAAATCGAAGTAACAGTAATAGCACCACTACGCCTATAAGGAAGAATGAGAGCGTTAAAAACTTCTTCTTAAACAATTTAGAATAATATTTGGCGGTCTGGAAATACTTAGGCCGCTACAAGAGATTAGCCTATGTAAATATAGCTTAAATCATACCTGTGTGCAAAAAACAGACAAGTATAACTTGTGATTCTCTCCTGTCTATTTTTTAAGTGTAGCCTCTGAGATTTTTAATTTATTCTTCTGAATCATCATCCATTTCTAAATTTTCTTCCTCTTTATGGTTGTCAAATTCATTGTCATCATCATCCTGATCCTCATCAGGATCAAAATCCTCCATAGCGGCAACTAAGCGCTTACTAATTTTGACCAGATAAGCTGTGTCATTGGTTCTGACTTCTACACATTCAACAACTTCATTTTGTGCATTTTTAAAAGTTATAATATTGTCTTCATCATATCCATCAGGATATTTCGTTACCAAAAGATCAAGGATATCATGAGTAAGCTTTTTATAGTCAACTATTACTCTGCGGAGGGGTGAATTTGTCTTTTTCATTTTTATAGATTCAATAGATAGGCAAAG
>Ga0272441_10006087_pt1 | contig 20498 bp, 19 predicted proteins | sample SSMProp6N_FD_193582 | JGI IMG/M metagenome (GOLD analysis project Ga0272441, IMG submission 193582) | Marine sediment archaeal communities from Little Sippewissett salt marsh, Falmouth, MA, United States - SSM-Prop-6N | ecosystem: Environmental > Aquatic > Marine > Wetlands > Sediment ...
TTTGGAACAGAGGAAACCATAGGCTTTGACTCTGCCGTGAACACTGCAATTATTGAAATCGACAAAATCAGGGACACTGCAAATTCTCATGACCGAATTTTTGTGGTAGAGGTTATGGGCAGGATGCGGGGTTTTCTGGCTTTGACGATTGGCTTGACTGTGGGCGCTGAGGTGATTCTGGTTCCTGAGGTGCCTTTAAGTCTGGAGACTATTGTCAAGACATTGAAAGTTAATGGCGCTAAAGGCAAAAAATCAGGCATAATTGTTGCTGCGGAAGGAATCGGAGACACCCACAAACTACTGAAAGAGATTGAGGAAGAAGCAGGCGTAGAAGCAAGACTAAGCGTCACCGGCTATGCCCAGAGAGGAGGCAACCCAACCGCAAGAAGCAGACTACTAGCTAACCTGTTCGGAGAAAAAGCCGTAGAACTCCTGACAAACAGTCAAGGAAAAAGGATGGTTGCCCTCAAAGAAGGAAAAATCGGCAGCATAGACCTCAAACAAGTTTGCAACAACAAAAAACAACTTGACCTTCACTTCATGAAATTAGCACAAACACTAGCAACATAAGACAATACTCAGAAGAAAAGAATGTTTAGTCGATCTGGCATTCCACGAATAGTGGTAAAACATTCATGAAAGAAAAAAGGGTTTGCTGAAGCTCACTCGGTTTTTTCTAATTCCTTTGTTATTTTTTTGATTTGGCTGGTTGCTTTATCGATTACTTCTTTTGCTTGCTTGATTGCTTCTTCTGTATGTTTTTTTCTTAGTTTGTCAAGAAGGTGCCAATTTGCCTTCATGAAATTTTTTCCAGAATCAAAAAGTTCCTTTGTGTTTTCAGGGTAGAAGTTCATCCACGGTGCCATGAAACTAGATCTGAAACCTCCAAATCTATTTCGAACTTCGTTTTTTCTTTCCACCAATTCTTGGAGAAATGCTTTTCCTTCTGCGGTAAGAGAATAGCGCTTGATTATTTGCTCTTGGGAATCTTCAATTTTTGTGTAGCCTTTATCTTGAAGCCAAGCCAAAAGCGGATAGACCGAACCGGGACTAGGTTTCCATTGTCCCTCTGTTTGTTTTTCTATAGTACTCATCAACTCAGAACCAGACATCGGTTGTTGGTCAAGCAACTTCATCACATTATATTTTAAATAACCCTTTGGAACCGATGCCATATGTCGCATCCAACGATACGGATGATGATTATGTAATTCTCTCATTATATTTCACCTCACTCAATATTGATATCAACATCAATATCAATGTCGATATAAAAACCTTTTGTCCTTATCAATTTGGGTTTTGCTAATTCCTCATGTTTAAAGCATATGTTCAATTTGTTTGGGGAAAATTGTGGAATCACCGAGACTTGGCAGAAGCTACTGTTTTGCTCATATTAGGAGCCCAATATTAGTTTATTATGGAAAAATAGCCTTTTTCAGAAAAACTGAAGCAAAGAAAAATAATTCAAAATCTGCGTGCAAGGATTAAGATTGCCCGTCAAAAACATTAACTAATGCAAGAGTTATTTGTCAAGAATTTTATGTTTTTAGCATATCCAAAAAGACAATAATAGTTATGAACTACCCTGTAGTAGAAACGGAAAGGAGAAAAAAGATGACCGATTACAAAGTCAAAGACATAAACTTGGCTCCACAAGGAGCCCTACTTGTTGAATGGGCAACAAAACACATGCCCGTATTAGCCCAAGTCAGAAAACGCTTCGCAAAACAACAGCCCCTAAAAGGCGTTACAGTAGCCGCTTGCCTCCACGTCACAAAGGAGACAGCGGTTCTCGCAGAAACCCTCAGGGCTGGAGGCGCAAAAGTTGCCCTCTGCGGATCCAATCCCCTTTCTACCCAGGACGAGGTATCCGCATATCTTGCCACTAAAGGAATAAATGTGTATGCTTGGCGCGAACAAAAAACCGACGAATACTTCTGGTGCATAAATCATGTCCTTGACTATAAGCCCCAAATCACATTAGATGACGGAGCCGACCTGGTGGGCACCCTACACAAGGACAGAACAGAACTGCTAAAGAACATAACTGGAGGAACAGAAGAGACAACCACAGGCGTAATCCGATTAAGAGCAATGGAAGCGGATGGCGCCCTCAAATATCCAATTATCGCCGTAAACGACGCATACACAAAATACCTCTTTGACAACCGATACGGCACTGGGCAAAGCACAATAGACGGAATTCTTCGCGCCACAAGTCTCATGATTGCAGGAAAAAACTTTGTTGTAGCAGGTTACGGATGGTGCGGCAGAGGCTTAGCCATGCGCGCCAAAGGAATGGGCGCCCAAGTCATAGTAACCGAGGTCGACCCAATAAAAGCTCTAGAAGCTATCATGGACGGTTTTCGTGTGATGTCCATGAGTGAGGCAGCGAAAATTGGAGACTTCTTTGTAACACTAACTGGAGACATTCACGTCATCAGAGGAGAACATATGGAGAAGATGAAAAATGGCGCCATAATCGCCAACAGTGGGCACTTCAATGTTGAAATTAACATACCTGAACTAGAGAAGATGTCTATCTCAAAAAGAACTGTGCGACCGAATCTGGAAGAGTATAGCCTGAAGGATGGAAAAAAACTTTGTTTGTTGGCTGAAGGGAGACTAGTGAACCTTGCCGCAGCAGAAGGTCATCCCTCAGAGGTCATGGACATGTCCTTTGCAAATCAAGCTTTGTCTACTGAATACCTGACAAAACAAGACGGAATGAAAGTTAAAGTTTACAGGGTGCCAAAAGAGATAGATGAGCTGGTTGCAGGTCTAAAATTGCAGGCACTTGAAGTGGAAATCGATGAACTCACTGAAGAACAGAAAAAATATTTAGCTACTTGGGAAGAAGGAACTATCTAATTTAACAATAAAGCTTATAATAGGGTATTAGATAGAGATGGCTACATTGTGGTGAATAAGATATGAGTAAAGATCAAGCAATCGGATGGTTAATCTTTCTGGTCTGTGCAGTAGTCATCGTTGGATACATTGTCGCACTCTTCGCGTACGAACCCGTCATACAGCCAATAATCGACTTGGGTGAAACATCTTCTGTTCAATTCTGGCTTATTGCAATTCCAGTGCTGATCGCTTTTGTTGCAGTGTTGGCTATAGGCGCATGGATTGGTTGGACAATGGGCACTACTCCGCCTCCGCGACCAATTGAAGAGATTGAATCCGAAAGTACAGAGTAAAAAGGAAATAATCATTTTCTTTCCTTTTCTTTCATATTTTGGTAGTGTTTCAAATGGGCAAAGTTAAGGGCATCGTTCTTTGTGGTGGAAAAGGTACTAGACTTCGTCCTCTTACGCATTACATTCAGAAAACTATGGTTCCTGTGGGATTGAAACAGAAGCCGCTTCTAGAATACGTGGTTCAACTGTTCAAGTTTCATGGAATCAAAGAACTGGTTTTTCTGGTTAACTACAAAGCAGAACAAATAATGAACTACTTCGGAGACGGTTCTAGGTTCGGGGTGAAAATCTCCTACGTGGAAGATGACTCCAATTCAAAGGGAACCGGCGGCGCGGTGTTGACTGCCTACAACAAGGGTGAACTCGATAACGTAGAAACTTTGCTTGTTTACTACGGAGACATCATAACAAACATGAACCTCACGGACCTGTTACAGTATCACAGAAACAAACAGGCATGGGGTACCGTTGCATTATCTTCGGGCTTCAAAGTTCGAGTTGGGTTGGCAAATCTTGATCCTTCAGGAAAAATCCTTGGATTCGAAGAGAAGCCCACATTAAAGAAACCCGTGAGCATAGGAATTTCTGTTTTGAAGGGAGAACTTCTTGAGCAGATGAAAGTTTTGAAGGGAGACAACCCCGAACTGGATCTGATGGGAGAAGTGTTCCCTCATCTCCTGAAAGTTGGCAAATCAGTCTACGGCTACGTTTCAAGTGCCTTTTGGTATGATGTCCTCAGCACCGAAGCTCTTGAGAAATTGGATCCTCAGCTTGTCGATGACACTTTCAGAGAGATTCTAGGCTGACTGGCGATTGTTGAGTGTTCATAACTTTTATAAACTGTGATATTTGTTAGTAGTTGGTTGCTGGTGATTCATTGGAGCCAAGTAGAAAACCTTTGAATACGTTAACAAAACAGTTGAACAACTATGTTGCCATTGTCCTAAAGAACGGAGTTGAATACCGAGGTACAATGGTCCGCTGTGACAGCCACATGAACTTGTTGCTGGAGAAAGCCACGGAACGAGTTAAAGACAAGTTGGTTGCCAACTACGGAAGCATCCTACTCCGAGGAAACAACATATTGTACATAGTCACAGACGTGCCCCGCGAAAAATAAGCTATTTTCAGGGTTTACAGTTCAGTCTTGTGTCGTCAACTTAGTTTTTGTAATCCTTTGTGACGTGTGCTAGGTCATCTTTTAGCCTATTTTTCAGTTCATGTTTTCGTTTAAAGAAGGTTAGAACGTTTCGCAGGTCTCTTTCCAAAAGTTCCTCTGCGTTTGGGTGCTTTGTAGTGACGCTTTGGGGCCAGTCTATTATGAGTATGTGTTGGTTCTGCTGGAGAATAATGTTGAAGGGACTGAGGTCACCGTGGATAATGCGGGCATCTATGTAAGCCCGTCTTATGTTGTCAAGTATTTCGTTATAGACAACTTGAGGATCTAGCAATCTTGTATGATGGAACAGTTCTACACCTTCTATCATGCCCATAACTAGCACATGACGGGTCTGTTTGATGGGTTCCGGAACCGCCACTCCTTTTGGATAAAGAAATTTCAGGGTTTTGTACTCTTTTTTAGCTGCGATTCTAGATTGCTGGTGCCAGTCTGGAGTATAGCTGTATTTGCTTGTGTAGTTCCGTTTGAGTTTGGTTTTTTTGAAGCTTGTTCGTCCTAAGCGATGAAATTTTAGTGCCACTTGCTGTTTGTCTGGTGTGAGGGCATCATAAACGTCTGATTCTTTTCCTACGCCTAAGGGTTTGCCAAAAGCCTCGATTACGTTTGCTTGCACTAGAGCATTTATGGCTAGTGTATCATATCCTGCTGTTGTGAGGCTGTATCCCGTGTATTGTCCCCGCTTGCCCTGCAGCAACCCCCTCTTTATTAGAATGGGTACCCTGTAGTCGATTTCTGAGGGCGGAAGCTCTGACTGCTTCTTAATAGCATCAGATGGCGCATACTCATAATTTCTCATCTGCTGCTCGATGGCTTGCAGTAGGTGAAAGTCTTCAGGCTCAAGATCACGAAACACTTGCACGGCAATATCAACAGCTGACATGACTAACCAAGTAATTACAAAAAGAGCACTTAAGGAGTTTACCGAACCCACAATGCGCGCGCCTCGTTTAGTGCTGCTTGAACAGTATCTTGACTGCTAACATATCGGTTTCAGAACCGATAACCCCCGTTTTTGTTTTAATTGTGTCGCAATATTTCATAAAACATATATATTCTATATATATTATGTTCTATACCTATATATCCATCGCATAGTTTGTAATAACCATGCAAAAAACAAAAAAGGAAACAGTTGGAGGTGAAAAAGGAAAGATGAGATGCTCTGACTGTAGTTCAGAAATGAAAGTAGACAAAGAATGCGGTTACATGAAGCAATACAAATGCGACGTCTGTGGGCGAGTAGAAACTTTGTGGACCGTCTGCGCAACCGCATAAAACCCAAATTTTAAAACAGTTTTCTTAAAATAAAAAAAAGACTTCGGTCATGTTTTGTCTGCTTAAGTTTTGGTTTCACCCAAACTTGATGCAATCTATAAACTCCATGCAATATTATATCATAGTATTTTTTTATATGAAAACATGCCGTTATATTAAATGCACAGGTGAAAAGTTTTGGTAAACAAAAGTTTGGCCGCAGCATGCGGGTTATTCTGCGGAGCCTGTGAACGTTTAGGTAAAAAATGCGGAGGCTGTGGACAACAGAAAGGTAAGCCTTTCTGGATAGTCATGATGAAGGTTGAATCCTGCCCCTTATACAAGTGTAGCGTTAACATCAAACAATTGGAGCATTGCGGTTTATGCAGTGAACTTCCCTGTGCGACCTTCTTAGAGTTACGTGACCCAAATCTAAGCGATGAAGAAGCAGAAAAGGCTCTGGTTGCACGACAAAACGACCTCATCAAACGAAAGAGAATCGGAACAGAACAATGGCTCAAAGAAAAAGAAGCAGCAGCCTAGCCTTATAATTCAACGATTTTGATGCACTCTAGAGACCTTTCAACCATCGCTTCTATGTCCAATTTCTCCTCAGCTCTAATCACATCTTCTAGTTTTGCTTTTGTGGACGGCTGATAGGGAACTGCCCCACAAGATGCAGCTTTAGTGCTCGAAACTTCGTAGGTTCCAATCTTCCTTGCTAACGCTTCAGTTTCTGCCTTGTCAAAGCCCAGCAATGGTCTGTGAACAGGATACTCTTTGACTGATGCACTGAGGACTCTCAGGTTGGTTAATGTTTGGCTAGCTTGCTCGCCTATGGCTTCTCCAGTGACGATTCCTTCTGCCCTGTACTGTTCTGCCAGCCGTTCAGCAACTCGGTACATCATACGTTTACAGAGCAGACACGAATACTTCCTGTGAGTTTCCATGATTTGCTTCAGGTTTTCGCCATGCTGAACAACGTAAACCTTTCTGGGAAACCCAACTGCCCACTCAAACAACACTTTGGCAACATTCAAGGCTCTCTCTGTCGCGGCATCATCCGTGAAGGGACTGTTATCAAAATAGACGGGTACAACTGGGCTGCCCCGTTTCATAACCAGCCACAACCCAACCGCCGAATCTGTTCCCCCACTAAGCAAACCAACAAGCTTGGGCTGCACACCCAAGGGCATGCCACCAGCAGCCTCAATTGTTAGTGAATAAACGAAAGCTTGCTCGTCCCTCACTTCAACGCCCAAAACAACGTCAGGATCGCTTAAATCAACAGTTACGCCCAGCTTCTCACCAAACTCGTCCAAGACACGCTGACCTAGCAGCTTGCGGACATCAGCGCTTGAGTAGCCCTGTTTTCCAACACGCTTACATTGCACAGCAAAACGGTCTCCCTTTTTCAATAAACTGCCTGCCAAGAACAAACTTTTCTCAATTACTTCCTCAAGGTTAGATGAGACTTCACTCGCAGGAGAAACCGAAGAGATTCCAAAAACTTTTGTTAACGTCTGTGCTGCATCCACTGCTGAATCCGTTTTGAGGTAGAATCTGCCGTGTCTACGAACAAGTTCACTGTAGGAAACTTGATGGTGCTTCAGTGTTTGTTTCAGGTTTCTGGCAAGCCGTTTCTCGTACTGTTTTCGGGTCCAAACTTTTTTGAGCCACAGTTCTCCGCTGAAGCGAATGATAACCGTGTCATATACCGTGTTTAAGGCAGCTTCCACTTAGGTCCCTCAGCGGTGTCCTCTATTACCAAACCCAACTCTTTCAGTTTTGACCTGATCTCATCCGACAAACCATACTCTCCTTTCTTGCGCAACTCCTCCCTTAAATCAAACAGAAGCTGCACCAAATCATCAGCAAGCTGCCCGCCAATCTCTCTTGTTTTCTCCTGTCGAAAGAGACCCAAGGCTTTACCCAATTCTGAAAAGTCATCATAGGATGTTTCTATGATCTTTTTACTCACTTGTTTATGTTCATCCAGATACCGGTTAATCTCCTTTGACATCTCAAAGAGGCTAGCTAAGGCTCTTGGAGTGTTAAAATCTTCGTCCATAGCATCTACGAACTCGTTTCTGAGCTTCTGTATATTATCTCCGAAAAGCTGCTCCTCATCATTTGGCTCTCCCTCAACTGAATCCTTCTTGGCATCTTCCAGCACCTCTAAACTGTTATAGAGCCTGTTTAGGCTGGTTTCAGCGCCCTTGAGACGCTCGTCAGTGAAATCTATTTCACTTCTGTAATGTGTGGACAAAACGAAGAGCCTGATAACTTCAGCATCGTACTTCTTTAGTGCCTCTCGGACTGTAATGAAGTTCCCTAACGACTTAGCCATCTTTTCTCCATTAATCTTCAGAAAACCTGTGTGCAACCAATACTTGACAAAAGGTTTCTCTCCTGTTATGGATTCGCTCTGGGCAATCTCATTTTCGTGATGAGGAAAAATCAGGTCCCGCGCTCCGCCGTGGATGTCAAACTGTTTTCCCAAATATTTCAAACCCATAATCGCGCATTCGATATGCCAGCCCGGAAAGCCTGTGCCCCATGGACTCCACCACTTCAGAACCGTGTTGGGTTCAGCCCGTTTCCAAAGGGCAAAATCTCTGGGGTTCCTTTTGTCTGGGTGAACCTCGAATCTGGAGCCCTCAAGCATGTCGTCAAGTTTGATTTTTGAGAGTTTTCCGTAGTCGTCCAGTTTGGTTACGTCAAAGAACACGTTTCCGTTAACCTCATAGGCGTATCCCTCTTTTATCAGAGTCTGGATCGACTCAATCATTTCGATGAGGTGTCCTGTTGCTCTGGGAGAAATGTCTGGACGTTTGACTCCAAGTGCATCAAGGTCACAGAAGTATTCTCTCATGTAAAGCTCCACCAACTGCATGGGCTCAACGCTCCTTTCTTTAGCCCTTTTTCCAATCTTGTCCTCAGCCGTGTCCATTGTTAGATGACCCACATCCGTGATGTTCTGAACATAGAAGACTGAGTAACCCTTGAACTCTAACCAGCGAACAATGACATCAAAGGCAATGTATGTTCTGGCATGTCCCAGATGAGCCCAATCATAAACTGTAGGTCCACAAACATAGATCCCAACCTGTTTATCCTTTAATGGCTTGAACTCTTCCATCTGTCCGCTCATCGTGTTGAAAACTCGCAAAACCATCATTACTTCACCCGTAAACAAACATTTCAAGTATTAATTGATGAAAGACCTCAAACAGAAACTAGATGCTACCAATGATTTAAGTTTAATCAGAGATTAGTTAGAGTGCTTCTTTTGTTTACAAAGTTAAAGCTTGACATGCGAAAAACCATGTTTTGATGCTGGAAAATAGGCCCACAACAAGGGCAAAATGGGCAGAAGACAGTTTTTTTTCAGTAGATTATGTGTATAGATTTCGGATTCATTAAAGCTAAATATGTTGAACAGAGGAACATCTATCAAAGAAACCTCGAGATGCTGCAAGATTGTCTGAAGAAACTGTAGTGGTTATTTGTCCAAATCCAAAATGCAGGAGAGAAATCCAAGAACCCATAACTTTAGCTATCCTTTCCGCCACACCACCAAAAAAATTCAAAGCCTGTCCATACTGCTTCACAGATCTAACGCCAGAACCAGAGATTGAAAAAGAGATTATCCCAGAGCCTGCTGTTGAGGATGAAGAAGTTCTGGATGAGATAGAGGAAAATGTAGACACTACAGACTCCGAGACTTCGAGTCTAGAAAAGGATAAGTCTGGTCCCAGCTTCTTGCAGAGAGTTAAATCTTTGATTCCTAGTAGGTCAAATGACACCCAGAAAGAAGTTGAGAAACTTCAAGATGAAGCCGATACCATAGAAGAAGAAATGGTAACAGAAAAGGAGCTTACACCCGAGCTCAATGCCGTAGAGGAACCTGAAGAGGTGCCAACATCGGAACCTCTTGTTGAGGATAAACCTGAAGAACTTGAAGAAACTGAAGAGCTTGAAAAAGCTGAAGAGGCAGAAGAGTTGGAAGAGCCAGAAGAGCCGGAAGAAGCACCAACGATTGAAGAACCTGAAACAAAAGAGGCTGAGTCCTCAGGTTGCCCCGAAGAGTTCGGTTATTTGGCTAACCGCCCACCAGACACTCCAATACCTTCCCGGTGCTTGGTCTGCCCAAAAATGGTTGACTGCATGCTGAGTCCAAGAGACGAGTAAAAAGCATAACCCAATCTTTTTTGAAAGCAATTTTTTTAGCGAGCAGCCCAACGTAGCAAAGATCTTCAGATAGGCATAAACATTTCAAGAAGTTTAATAGCTTCCGCAGGAAACTGTTTCACTCAATTGAGTAACTGGACTTGTGGAGGCGTTGCATATTCAATCAAAGGCTAATGTGACCCGTTTGGGTGCGGTTCTTTTGGGGCAGCATGTTGCTTGTGACGCCTACGATGAGAATAGGTCTATCAGAGTTGTTACTCACGCTCACGCAGACCATATGGTGGGTCTGGGAAAGAGTCTGAAGAATAGTGACGTAACAATTATGACGCCTGCCACAAAAGACATGATTGACGCCCTTAAGGGTCCTCGTTTTCTGTCAAGGGGAACTGTGAAAACCCTTGATTATGGCGAAGAGTTCATGTATGGGGATGAAACGCTGACGTTGCATTATGCAGATCATATACTGGGAACTGCTCAGGCTCTGGTTGAGGATAAAGAGCAGACGCGGATACTATACACCAGTGACTTCAGGTATTCCCGAACTCCCCGTGTTGATGCAGACGTACTGGTTATGGAGGCTACGTATGGTGATCCCGTCAGGGTTAGACCCTTCGGGATGATGACTGAGGGCATCCTCATTTCGTTGGTGGAGCAGGGTTTGAAGCGGGGGCCAGTTTACGTTTTTGGGTATCATGGAAAACTTCAGAAGATGATGCAGATACTGTACAATGCAAAAATCAAGACGCCCTTTATTGTCCCAGATAAGATTCATCAAGTTTCAAAGATATGTGAAAAGCACGGAATGAAACTGGGCAAGCACCTCCTTCCTTACGAAGACGAAGAAGCTCAATCAATGCTGACACAAAATGAGCCATCTGTCGTTTTCTATCACGCATATTCTCGGAAACGTGTCGATGGCGAGGCTTTGAAGATTCGTGCAAGCGGCTGGGAGTTCCGGAAACCTTGCCGAAAAGTGGGGACAAACGAGTATGTGGTTGCATTGAGTGACCACTCTGACTTTAACGAGTTGCTTCAGTATGTTGAGCGATGCAACCCAAAATTGGTCATAACCGACGGGCACAGGTCAGAAGCTGCTAGAATATTTGCAAAAGAAATCGAAAAAAGATTGAAAATTCCTGCAAGAGCCGCTCCAACGTAAGGTGTTTGTTTGTTGGTTTTTGGAATCGGCCAGCTGACTTCAATGTTGTCCGTGCTGTTAAAAAAGTTTATATGAAAGCTTTTACATATGAATTTTTATTCATTGAAAGTGGCAGGTGTTAAAACAAAATGAGTGAACAGCATCCACGTATAACAAGGGAAAAAAAGACAATTGATAAAATGGTTCACGTCTACTGCCAAGGCAAGCATGGAACAAACGGAAATCAGTTATGTGATGAATGTAGCGAATTTCTTTCTTACGCTTACATGCGATTAGACAACTGTCCCTTTCAAGAGGAGAAATCTACTTGCGGCAAATGTTTAGTGCACTGTTATCGACCTGACATGAAAGAAAAAGTCAAAAAGGTCATGCGATATTCTGGTCCACGGTTAATCTATCGGAATCCAATTTTAGCCCTACACCATGTTTTTGATGGAAGAAAAAAACCCTTAACCCTCAAAGAATTCAAGAACAAAAAACAAAATTAAGTGCCAAAATTCTTCAATATTGACAAAAATTTTGGCTATATTCAACTTGCTGGGTTGACTACTTCAAACCTCGCCAAGGCTTTATAATCATTTTACTATTTTCAGCGCATTCGTTAGAGTAATTCTTATTATCTTGTCTAACATGAATCTGGTTTGTGGAAGATTGAAATATGGAAGGTCCAACAATCAAGGGTGAAGCCTTCAAAGAAATCGTTGTTCTTGAGCGCACCCGCTTTAATGGTATCGATGATTTGGCACGTTTCGCAAGCATTGCGGTGGGAGGAAAAACAACCGGCGTCTATTGGGCAAACGGAGTCGTCTTCATTTACTATCCCTTACCTACCTCAACTGAGGTTGCCGCCAAGGCTCTCATTGAAGAAAGAAAGGTTTACTGGGCTTTCGTAAGTTACACTCTCATGCCAAAATACCAATCCATAATAGAGACAAAAGAACGAATAATGGTTCCCGTAATCGACATGAGCACAAGCAACCTGTTCCAGAAGGTCGCAGACTGGCTAAAGAAGCAGTCCTAAGTTTTTTAGTCCAACGGTTCTCTCGTTCCTAAGGATATTCTATCGTTCCATGAAAGCCGTCATGTAACTGTCAAATTTTCCTTGCTTCTTCAGGTACATTCCATATTTTACTAGAGATGCCATGCCACGAGCTGCATCTTCAGGAGAAAAGTAGGCAGGAATTCCTAATTTATCAAATCTTGACCTGATATGTAGAGCCATTTCTGTTTCTCCCACGTCACATGCTACAACTGACTTGTTGTATTTCTTTCGTAGCTCTGCGACGCGGTCAACGAAATCTTCTTGAAGGGCTGGAAGATGATGCAAACCCAAAACGATGATGCCGTTTACCTCTGGGTCTTCGAAAAGAATCCGTATTCCATCCTCAAACATTTCGGATGTCACAGAACCCGTCAAGTCAACAGGATTGTAGTTAGTTGCAAAACGAGGAATCTTCCCTTCCTTCTTAAGCGTTTCATACTTTGCAATAGTCTCTTCAGAAAACCTTTTCACATTAAGCCCTTGCTTCACACACTCATCAACACACATGATTCCAGGTCCACCTGCATCAGTGATTATTGCAACATTTTTACCGGACACTGGAGGCTGAAAAGCCAAAGCTTTTCCCATATCAAAAAACTCCTCCAGATCATTTGCCCGTAAAACACCAACCTGTCTGAATGCACTAGAGTAAATTTCGTCAGAGCCAGCAATGGAGCCAGTGTGGGATGCAGCTGCACGGGCTCCCGCCTCTGACCGCCCCACCTTCAAGGCAACAATCGGCTTCTTGCAAGTAACTTCCCGCGCAACTTCCATGAATTCTCTTCCATTATCTATACTTTCTGAGTAGAACAGAATAACCTGAGTTAAATTGTCATGCAACAGGTACATGAGCATCTCTGACGCGGTGACATCTGCCTTGTTTCCGAAGCTTACAAACTTGCTTACGCCCATCTGCTTTCCTGTCAGGTAATCTAGGGCAGCAGCACCGAAAGCACCACTCTGTGTGACGATGGCTATGGGACCTGCCCTTGGTCGGGGTGTGGCAACCACTTCATCTCCTGTGGTGAGGGTTTTTGTTTCTGGAAGAAACAGCATGTCCACACCAGTTTTCGAATCGAATACGCCCAAGCAGTTAGGACCGAGAACACGGATACCAGATTTTTTGGCGATTTCAGTTACTTCTTTTTCTAATTCGTGATTTCCTACTTCGCTGAAACCTGAGGTGATTATTGCAGCAGCTTTCACTCCCTTTTTTGCGGCTTCCTTCATAACTTCTGGAACAATTTTAGCTGGAACAACTATAACCACCAAGTCTACTTCATCATTTATATCCAGTATTGAGGGGTAACACGGAATGCCTAGGATGCTCTTTTCGTTGGGATTGACAGGATACAGTTCCGCTTTGAATAGGTTTCTTCGTTGATTGATAACAAAGTTTTTGAATATAACATGCCCTGCTTTCATGGTTCTGCGGGAGGCACCTACCACCGCAACTGCCTTCGGCTCAAAGAATGTATTCATCTGCTCTACGGTCGTGTCCATCTTTATTCCTCTCCTGAACAGGATAACTCGATACTACTGTTTTATTTGCATTTTAGGTCTTATAATTACTATGGGACAGTGCTTCACACTGTCAAGCATCTCCCATGTCACATCCGTCAAAGTAACGTCAAAAGTTTTTGCCATATCCCAAACAGTTCTGCCTGCACCGCTTCCCCTCGTTCGATTAGCTATTTTGGCAAGCTCAATAGCTTCCTCAGTAGTTATTTTGGGTCCAGCAACCGCCAATGGCGTAGCTCGCTTCTTCAGTTTAAGAGACCTACCCACAACATATGTTATGAAGCCTCCACGGGAATGTATCCCTTTTATCGGTTTTGGGCGGGGAGTGAAATGTACTCCCTTCAGAGAATACGTTTTATCTGTATCCACAATAACAACGGACACCCTCTTTCCTAGTTTGTCTCTGATTTGCTCCCTTAGTTTCTGGGCAATCTGTTGGGCGTTTTCTAATGGAAGGCTTACGTAAGTGTAGGCAAGGTTGCTGCCATCGATGCCGCCTTCTGACCCATGCATCAAGGCTTGCAGAAAACCGCCATATTCTAGGGCTAACTGTTTGTGGCGACTCCCCTCTTCAGCCGGGTATGACCTGAGATATTCTATGGTTTTCTGTCTCAGGTGACACATTGGTCCTAGAATGTATGGCCATACAATAGGCATCCAGTATTTGGCTATTAACCGGGCAAGGCTGCTTGGTTGGATGTTTTTTTCATCGATTAGGTTTCCTAGGGCTGTGGAGACGGCTTTTTCAGAGATTGTTACATAGTCTCCGTCATCTACTGTGTGTTTTATTGCTTCGATTATGTCTTGGATGTAGTAGTCTCCGGGTTTCCAGTAAAGGCATTCAACTGCAGCAGCCTTATATTTTCCAGCCACTTTTCATCCCGAGTAACATTTTCTGTCATCTATGTGGTTTCCGAAAATAAATACGTGATAGGCTGTTCTTCTTTTGGTTGCGTTCACTTCGTAATAACTATTGGATAATACTGTCTGTCGTCGCCGAAGGCGTAGAAATGTCCGTTATGGAAACTGACATCCACCCCGCCGCAATCTGTTCCCTCAAGGGTGTATCTCCAATCAAAACATGAAGAAAACGACGTAACAGACATTGTAAGCTTCAGGTTACCTAGAGTTGTTGTAGAATTATCCGCAACTTTTCCATCCAATATGTTCCTCATTGCCTCCAACTCAGAATCCCCCAAGTAATCCTGATATCTTTCAAGAAAATCTTTTGCCATGTAACCAGTGTTTCCAGACTGAACATCAAGATAATGCGGTGATCCCTCCATTACTCTCATAAGGCACCAAGATAACGTGCCACTCCTAAATTTGAAGAGCACATCCAGCTTGCTTGTTTCACCATCGAGAGTATATTTTCCAGTCACCTGCGGTAGACCATTCAACCAATCAGGATACGTTACCGAAGTTCCCAGGCTGGTCACATCGTATTTTGATACATCTATACGGACCACTTCCTCCAAAAAGAGCAAGACTTCATCTGCGTTAGAATTCTCTGTCAAGTATGCAGCAGGCAAATAGGCAAAAGCTGCCGAAGCAACAATGAAAATGAGGAACAAACACACTTTTTTAGTCCGTAGATTCATTTGCCCACTCCCCCTTCTCCCAGTTTGAGGTTTCCGTCGCCCCAAATACGCATGTAGCATGTCACGTAATCTCCTGGACCATGCGGGTCGGGCATAAGGTATCCTGTGTATAGTTGGCAGTCCCCGAAGGATGATTGCAAATGCGTCTCCTCTGCTGCTGCATCAAGGGCATCGTTCACTGTCCAGTCCTTAATCATTGCATACTCGAAGAAGAGGGACGCGAAATCGCCATAATTGAAGTCTCCATAGCCTGTTTTGGTTATGAAGAAAATAGAGTAAATGTCAAAACCAATAAAACACCGTTGGCTGCCGTCAGAGGTCGCGTATCCGTCAGCCTCTAAATCTGTTGTGTTCATCCAAGATGCCATCATGCCTACGCTGTGACCATTCTTATCTATTTCTCCTATCATGTCTTCTGCTCCGTAGCCACAGGTCCAAAGGAAAACGAAATCATGGTTTATAGAGCTCAAACTATCATGTATCAAGTAGTCTAAAATGTACTCATGTTTGTAGCCTTCAGCAGCGTAAAGGGTCCAATGTTCCCCAAACTCACAGCCCTCCACGTCACAGTTGGCACCTATGCTATGTCCCTTATAGAAAATTGCAGTGAAATTGTAGTTTTCTTCGCAGTAGCTGACGTTACCGTAAACTTGGTTAGGTTGAGTGTCGTTGCCCCAAAAGTTATTGCAGTAAACATACTGTTGAGTATCAAAAACTAAGCAGTAGATGGAATCGCAGATGTTTCTAGATGCGTCGCGTTCTGGTTCTCCGCCCATATGCGTTTCGTTAGCGTAGTCCAGGGTACCCCAGATTATGAAGGCAGAGTCTCTGTGAGAGTCAGCTTCATTATCAATGGACATGATTAGAAACGAAAAAACTAAAACAAACAAAAGCAGCATACAGAAGGCCAAGGCAACAGTTTTCTTCATCTATTTCAGGTCCTAAACGTCCCCAATTAATCCCATAAACCATGTTTTTCTCAAAGTTATAAACTGTATTAATGAGGCGATACTTGTTTATGCTGGTGAAACGGGAAAAAAGCACCTACGACTAATACAAGACTTTGGCTAGGGAACTCAAAGGAACACCATGGGTGAGTTGTTCACTAAGCTGGCAGAAGAAGAGTTGTCACACAAGAACAAGCTTGAAAAAGGATACCACGACTGTGTGTTGTCAGAAAACTAAACACTAAACCTTTTTTGGCCCTCAACCCTTTCAATTTTTTTATGCGTAGTTAGCGGGTCTAGTTTTCAGAGATTTTTTTTCAGTTGTTAAACAAAGTTTTATTTCTCCAGCCCCCAGTTCTCTAGTTGATATATTGAATGCATCAAGGAGTAGTAACCGCTGTGAATACTGTACAATTTTCAGGTGAACCGAATCTGGCACACTTGAAAGCTGTCCTGAAAAGTAGTCTGCCCTTGCTCGCTATTCTATTAGGCTTCGTTCTGTTGTCGGTTGCTACAGGAGAATTCACCAACTACGATACGGGATTGGAGTATAATGCCACATTGGGTGTGAACAAGTGGGGGCTGCCTTACCATGAATTTGGTCATTACATCAATCAGCCACCGCTCGGCTTCTACACTGGAGCTCTCTTTCTCAGAGTCTTCTGGTCATCATACAGTTTGGCTGTAGTTGTACCAACAATGTTTGGTGCCGGATGCCTAATTCTCCTTTACCAACTAGGGATCGTCCTTTATGACAAGCGGACAGGCTTGTTTGCGGCAGCCATCTTCGCCGTTACTCCTTGGCACATTGTGATTTCTAGAAGTTTCCTTATCGATGCCCAGTGCCTTTTCTTTAGTCTGCTCTATCTGCTGGTAGGTATTTACGCTACAAAACGGAATTCGGCAAAGTTATTTTTGTTGTCTGGAGCGTTTTTTGGTGTTGCCTTCCTGACTAAGGCTTTTGCCGTGTTCCTGCTGGTTCCCCTTGCAATATACTACCTTTATGCTGGACAACGAAATCTCTGGCGCATTTTCATGGGTGTAGTATATTTTGTGCCCACACTAGTCTTCACTTATGTATGGTACGAAATAATCACGAATAGGGGCTTCTTTGCTGCCTTCACCCATGACGACTTCAACTTCCCCATTACTGGCGCTGCGCCCTCACCATTTTTCCTCCTTTATTATCTTCTGGGCACAGTGGGTGTGTTCTTTCTGACTGCAGGCGGTGTGTCTCTGCTGGTCTCCTTTCTACGCACAAAAAAGTTTGGTAAGATTTTTGAATCTGACATGATTTGCTTGGTTGCTATTGTCACTATTCTGGGGGTGAACATGTATTTGGTGCTTGGGAGGAATCTGATATGTGCCTACAACAATCCCGTCAAGTATGATTACCAGTTTCTGCCTATGTTTTGTCTGCTTGCTGCTTCACTACTGAATAAATTATACTCACTGGATCCAGCCAATTTAGGGAACAAACAAAACAAACTGGTATCTATACTCACGCTAATTGGCCTGTTTCTGATTTTTGCGTCGATGGTTCAGAACGTTCTTATCTTGAACAGCTACGCCACCCAAACTGGAGTCCTGTTCAGTGTAGAGGGAGAAATAGGTTACTCCTTTGAACACATCGCCCTCAACGATACAGCCGCCATATCTTGGGCACTTCAGTGGCTAGGCTTCGCAGTTGTTATCTTCAGTCTTTTTTGGGCAAACAAAGACAAAATGAAGACTTTAGCCGCCACTCTTAAGTTATGACTCCTTGTTTGTTCTGAACAAGACTCATAGTTTTCCAAAACAGAACGCTGCATCTGCATATGAACCACAAATAGAGGGTTCAAATGTTTCAGCATTCTTATTGATGTTCTAGGGGAGAAGAAGTTGGACAGAAGTTCCTTGCTGTTCGTTGCAGTAATATTGATTCTTGTTGTGAGTTCAGTTTCTCTGTCTCTCTTATCGAAAAAGGGTTCATAGCTGCCTCAAACGAGCTAATGCCAAAACTTTTGTGGCAAAGTGACATGGTAACATTTGCTACTGATTTTCTGTTTGCAGATGGAAAGGTGGTTGTTGCTGCGTACCTTTTGCTATTCTTCTATGAATGAACTGCCTGCAAAAGGAAATCATGAAATGTTTTGTAGGATTAGCTGATTATTTCTGCCGAGACGCCGTCTATGCTGACGGTTTTTTCCTCTTTGGTCTTCTCGTTTCTGAAGGTGATTTTGTAGATAGGGTTATAGATTATGGCATATTCTGTGACCTGAAACATCTCCCTGTCAACGTCGTCAACGTCAGTGGGTCTTTGGATTATCTTGGATTTTGCCATTGCCAGCACTTCACGATTAGAAACCTTCACCTTTTCAGCATTCTTTGCAAACTCTTTCAAGATTTTTCGAGGATTATCTTCTGAAGGAGCAATAGGAACCTCGTCAGGTGAGATTTCTTTTCCGCTTTTGTTAAGGATGAAGTATGCTTTGTCTTCGTAGAATGACCATTCTTGACCTTCAAGATTGACTATTTTCTGGAATTGTTCGGGGTCAGTGTTGGGAATAGGTAGTTCTTTTGGTTTGAAGGTTTCTCCGAGAATCTTAACCACTTTTGCTTTCTCAGTGACTTCGAGGGTGAATGTTTTCTTTGTGAAGTATTCTATTCGGTATTTTGCGTCAATAAGAACATAGGGTTCGTAATGCTTGTCAACCGAAACCACGTGAACATCCTCGGGTTTAGGCTTCGAGAATCTTTTAATGAACAGTTCATTCTTTATTTCTTCAGCTTTCTGCTTCAACGTAGCAGGGTCTACTCTGGATTTATAGACAATAATCTTTCGCTGAGCTATATTTTCGGGAATTTCTTGAATCGTAGTCAAAGATAACACCTGTCGCAACAGAAAAAAGGAGAACTTTCGTTAATTAATGATTTATGAATCCCCACTCAACATTTAATGTAATTATCGAAAACATATGGCTTCAACGAATAGCTTGAAGTCTTCTTTTTTCCTCATTCGCCATCGTATGTGCTCTTCGAATGGGCTCAGGCAACCTATACTTTCCCACGCATTCCAGCACAATTTCAATTGCCCTCTTCAAGGATATCCTGTGACCTACACTGACGTAAACTGGTTTTGTTCTCTCTTTTGTAACAACCTCGGCTCCTACAACATTTTCATGATACTTAAGGGGCTTCCAGCCGTCCTCGTTAGCCCATTCCACCTTACCACACAGTAGACTCTTCGCTACCCCAATCGTGGGCTTATCCAGAATCAGCCCCAGATGAGAAGCAAATCCCATACCATAGGGGTGAGCGAATCCTTGACCATCAACAATAAAAACGTCTGGTTTAGTCTGAAGCTTTTTTACTGCCGAAACGGCTGGAGGGATTTCTCTAAAAGACAAAAGCGTTGGTATATACGGAAAACAGGTCTTAACTGCAGCTGCTTGCACCTCAACCTGAGACAAACTGTTACGGTCCAGAACAGCAACTGCACAGACAGACGTCCCTTCCAGATATGCAACGTCCACCCCTGCAACATACTCAACGGCCTCGGGCAGCATGTCCTCAAAGAGGAGTCTATTGGACAGCCGCAACTGTAATTCATGAGCTTTTTTCACGGAAAACTTTTGAATAACCTTGCTCGGCAACTCTCACTTAAACCTTCAAACTGCATAGGTTTCAGGCTTTCAGTCTCAGGTTCCTTTTCCGATTGTTTTTTCCAGTTTTGAGATGGAGCTTTCCAAGGCGCTTCTTCGCACTTCGCTGGTAATGTCACCTCTAGTGATTTCGATGAGTCGCCGGGCAACGTCTCCTTTTCTTCTAAGTCCATTAACTATCACGTATGCATCATCCAATGCCGTTAGTTCAGAGTAGATTTGTTCCATCCTTTCCAGAGTTTTCTCTGCTGCATCCACGTTTCCTTTCCTGATCAAATCAAGGGCTCTTCGTCTGAGCTCCCCGATCACGTCACCCAAAGCCAGCACATAGGGAGTAAAGGGAACCTTGATTTCTTTGGGGTTAACAAATCTGTCTTCCTGAATCAAAGTGAGCAGGATTTTAGCTTCAGCATGTTCCTCAAAGGCGGCTCCAACAGAGCCGCTGTAAAGCAGATACGGATAATCCTGTGCTCTTTCATGAAGTTTGATGAAGAGTTTTTTTGCTTCCTCTAGCATTGCTTCTGCGTCATCGAATCTTTCTTGGTGCGTGGTCTGTATTGCCTGTTTAGAGAGGCGTGTTGCCTTCCGCATATCTTTATGAATCTCTTCACGTATTTCTTCTCTTGCACTCAGCTCTTCCTGAATCTTTTCTAGAATCTCCTTCAACGACATAAAGTTCACAGCCAGAAACAACAAAAATGAAGACTAGGCTAACTTAATAGCCTTTTCCAAGCGGCTAAGCAGAAC
>Ga0272441_10006088_pt1 | contig 20494 bp, 18 predicted proteins | sample SSMProp6N_FD_193582 | JGI IMG/M metagenome (GOLD analysis project Ga0272441, IMG submission 193582) | Marine sediment archaeal communities from Little Sippewissett salt marsh, Falmouth, MA, United States - SSM-Prop-6N | ecosystem: Environmental > Aquatic > Marine > Wetlands > Sediment ...
ACCTGGGCGCGGCCGCCCTGCACGGTCACCGTCGCCGGCGTGAGGGCGCCGTTATACCGCGTCATCACGTGGCATTCAAGTACGCGCGGGGCGGCGGGGTTTGTGTCATCCGTCAGCAGGTCCGGGGCGATCAAGTTGACGTCTTCTACATCACACCACCGCACCCACAAGTCATCATCGCCACCCACGATCACGCGGTTGCTTGCCGTGTCCAAATGCAGGACGAATTTCCTGCCTCCGGGGCCGCCGACCCCCAGGCCCTTCCGCTGACCGATGGTGTAGCCCGCCAGGCCCGCATGACGCCCCACGATGCGGCCGTCCACATCAACAATATCGCCGGGCTCAAAAGCCCCGGGGGCCACACGCCTGAGCCATGGGCCGTGGTCCACGTCGGGGAGGAAGCAGATGTCCTGACTCTCCGCCGAGGGCCGCACCTCCAACCCCGAATGGGCGACAAGGCGCTCGTTGTCCGCCCTCGTCGCCTCGCCATGCTCAAGCACGGCGAGGCTCAACTGCTCGTGCGAAAGGTGATGTAGAACATACGATTGGTCCTTATGTAGATCGCGCGCTCGCAGCAGGTAAGGCCGCCCCGTGTCATCCCTGCGCAGCCGCGCGTAGTGCCCCGTTGCCAGTGCCTCGGCTCCGACCCCGAGTGCCTCCTGCAACAGCAGGCCGAACTTGATGTGTTCGTTGCAGCGCACGCAGGGGTTAGGGGTTCTTCCGCGCTCATAGTCCCGGGCGAAGGGACGGATGATCAGCCGCTGGAACTCGTCGCGCAGGTCGACCAGGTGGTGCTCGACATGCAGTTGCGAGCATAGCGCCCGGGCCCGGGCGATTCCCTCCCGGGCGGCGGGGGTGTCTGCCAGCAGGGCGGTCAACCCTATGAGGCGGCGGCCGCCCTCACGCAACCTCAGCGCCGCGGCCATGCTGTCCACGCCGCCGGACAGCGCAACGGCGATGGCGCCGGTGCCCTCGTGTCCGGTCACCGCCTCACCCCCCGCCCAGGCCCGGTGCATGCAACGGGCGTGTAGCGGAATGTTGTTGGCCGTTGCGGCATCATGATATACAATATTGTACCATGTCAGCGACGATTGAGCAGATCACCCAGCGGGTGAGCGAGTACTGGCCGGGCGCGGACACCGACATGCTTGTCCGCGCCTATGAGTTCGCCAAAAGCGCGCATGAGGGCCAGGTGCGCAAAAGCGGCGAACCGTATATCAACCACCCGCTTAACGTCAGCGCAATCTTGTCAGAGATCGAAGCAGACCCCCCAAGCATCGCGGGGGGTCTGCTTCATGATACCGTCGAGGACAGCGCATTCTCCATTGATGACATCAATGCCGAGTTCGATGAGACCATCGCGGAGCTGGTGGAGGGCGTAACGAAGCTGAGCCACCTGGACTTCCGCACCGAGAAAGAGGAGCAGGCCCGCAACCTGCGCAAGATGTTCCTGGCGATGGCCAAGGACATCCGGGTCATCATCATCAAGCTGGCTGACCGCTTGCACAACATGCGCACCCTCGATGCCCTCGAAGAGGAGAAACAACAGCGCATTGCCGAAGAGACACGGATGATCTTCGCTCCCCTTGCCCACCGACTCGGCGTATGGCGCCTGAAGTGGGAGCTTGAAGACCTCGCCCTGAAGTACCTTGAGCCCGAGCCCTACTACGATGTCGTCGCTAAGTTGGGTAAGACCCAGGCCGAACGGGAGCGAGACATTGAGGCCGCCAGGGCCACCTTGGCCGACAAGCTCAAGGAAGCCGGCATCAAGGGGCAGGTCGACGGACGACCAAAGCATATCTTCAGCATCTACAACAAGATGCTCACTCAGCATATTGACTTCGAACAGATCGGCGACCTGATGGCCCTGCGGGTGGTCGTCAAAACTGTCGCCGATTGCTACGCCGCGGTGGGCGTCGTACACGACCTGTGGATGCCTCTGGGTGGCCTGTTCACCGACTACATCGCAAAGCCCAAGAGCAACAAGTACCAGTCATTGCATACGAAGGTACTCGGGCCGAGCGCGCAGCCCATGGAGGTCCAGATACGCACACAACAGATGCACCGGGTCGCCGAATACGGTGTCGCCGCCCATTGGCAGTATAAGGAAGGCGCTGCCGACAGCGAGTTGGACCGACACATAGGCTGGCTGCGCCAGTTACTCGACCTCGAGACCGACCTGACCGAGAGCCACGAGTTCCTCGAACTGCTGCAACTGGACCTGTTCACCGGCCAGGTCTTCGTGTTCACGCCTCAGGGCGACGTCATCGACCTGCCGGCGGGCGCGACCCCCATCGACTTCGCCTACCGCATCCATACCGAGGTGGGCCACCAACTCGTGGGAGCCAAGGTGAACGGCAGGCTGGTCCCCCTGGACTATGAGTTCAAGAATAACGATGTCGCCGAGATTGTCACCCAGAGCGGCGCTCAACCAAGCCGCGACTGGCTCAACATCGCGAAGAGCTCACATGCTCGCGCGAAGGTCCGGCGCTTCCTGCGGCAGCAGACGCGGGAGGAGAACATCGAGCGGGGCAAGCAGGCGATGGCCCGGGAGCTTGGCAGGCTCAAGGAGTCTCAACGGTCGCTGCTCGACATGTCTCGCCTTCAAGAAGTGGCCCAGCACCTGAACTACCGGGACGTGGAGAGCCTGCACGCCGCCATCGGCTACGGCGATGTAGCCCCCACCACGGTCATCAACCACCTTAAGCGCCCTGCCGAAGCGGGAAGCCTCGCCGAAGAGGTCGCGAAGTTCGCGCCCCCAAAGGTCGCCAATACTAACGGGTCGCCACAGGTCACCACTGACGGTGTAAAAGGGTTCCGCTCCCGGACAGCTCAGTGCTGCCACCCGCTGCCGGGAGATGATATCGTCGGCTACATCACGCGTGGCGGGGGGCTGGCGGTCCACCGTAGTGACTGCAAAAACCTCAAATACCGCGCCCAGCGCGAGCCCGGCCGTGTCCTGCCTCTATCGTGGGACACCGACAAGGCCCAGGGCTTCCCGGCGGACATCGAAGTCGTCGCTGTGGACCGGCTTGGCCTGTTCTCGCACATCACCGCGGTCATCTCCGACCTGGGCCTGAGCATCCGAGCCGCCGAAGCCCACATGGTCGATCAGCATCTGGCGCACCTGACCATCACCGTGCAGCTTCAGGACCGGCAGGACCTTGATGAGCTGCTCGAACACCTGACCAGCCTCATCGACGTGCTCAGCGCCAGAACCCTCACCAGCGGCATGTCACAGTAGGCATCGCCCGGACGCAACGCCTGCCAGGCGCGGCCCGCGTCCGAGGCCCTTAGCCCAACGCCGGCGTTCTGTGCAGGCCCGCGCACGTTCCCATGTCACGTTGCTCGCAGCAGGGCCAGTGACGCAGGATTGGGGCGTCCGCCCGCCGAATTAGTCCACCGGTCCGCAAGCTCCCGGGAGCAGTCGCGCACACGCCCCAGCTTGCGGTGAAGGTACTTGCCTCGGATCGCGACCCGACAAGGGCTGCGCACCGGCGTCCCGGAGGCTGAAGTATCTGGACACGAGCTTCACCCACCCGACGACAGGAGAGAATCAGTCATGGCTGACACGATGAAAGCGGCCGTCCTTCATGGCATCAATGATCTGCGGGTCGAGGACGTCTCCGTCCCGGAACTGTACGGGCCCGACTACTGCCTGATCAGAATCGGCGCATGCGGTATCTGCGGCTCTGATGTCCACTTCTTCCGCCACGGCCGGATCGGGGAGTTTGTGGTCGAGTCCCCCATGAGCCTGGGCCATGAGTCGGCCGGCACCATCGTGCAGGTGGGCGACGAAGTCGCCGGGCTGCAGGAGGGCGACCGAGTCGCCGTCGAGCCGGGGTGGACGTGCCGCAAGTGCGAGTTCTGCAAGACCGGCCGATACAACCTGTGCAAAGACGTGGTCTTCCTGGCCTGTCCGCCCTTTGACGGGGCCTTCGCCGAGTACGTCGCCTGGCCCGCCGACTTCCTGTTCAAGCTTCCCGACAACGTGTCCCTGGAGGAGGGGGCCATGATCGAGCCCTTCGCCGTGGGCCTGCACGCGGCGCGCCGCGCCCAGATTCGAGGCGGCGACTGGGTGCTCGTCACAGGCTCCGGGCCCATCGGTCTGTGCGCCATGCAGGCCGCCAGGGCCAATGGGGCGACCCGCGTGTTCGTCAGCGACTTCGTCCAATCGCGGCTGGAAACAGCCCGCAAGCTGGGCGCCACCGAAACCATTAACCTGGGCGAGGCCGACATCCAGCAGGCCGTTGCCGACCTCAGCGGCGGCCGGGGTGTCGATGTCGTCCTCGAGTGCTCCGGAACCTCAAAGGCCGTATGTAGCGCCGTGGAAGTCGTCAAGAACGGCGGCACCGTACAACTCGTAGGCAACTTCATGGAGGAGATGCCGCCCATCCCCATACAGCGCATGGTCGAGCGAGAGCTCTCCGTCTCCGGCCTGTTCCGCTACGCGGGATGCTATCCTCTATCCATCGACATGGTGGCCACCGGAGCCGTCGACCTGCAGTCGCTCATCACCCATCACTTCTCACTTGATGAGACGCCCGATGCGATGGCGTGGGTGGATGAGAACAAGGACAAGGTTGTCAAAGCGGTAGTTACTCCCTGAAGCGGTGCCGCGGGGCGGCGTGCCGCGGCGGGTTGTGCAATACCCAACGCAAATCACTGATCAGAGGTGCAGCCATGCCAGAGGCTGGATGGCAGCAGTTGGTTATCCCGTTCGCGTTCATGATCGTGCTTCTTATCTTCTTCTGGTGGATCGTGGTGCGGCCTACCCAGGTCCGCCAGAAGAAGCACCAGGATCTTGTGAGCAGCATCATGCCCGGCGACCCCGTTGTCACCGTGGGCGGCATCTACGGAACCGTAAAGAAGGTCCAGGACAAGACCGTCGACATCGAGGTGGCCCGGGAGACGACGGTCACCGTGGACCGCCGGGCCATCAGGCGCCTGCAGAATCAAGAGGACTTCTAACGATGGGCTACCTCAACTGGGTGGCTATTGGCACTGCGGTTGTAGCGCTGGTCTGTGCGGTGATCGGCTTGGTGCAAGCACGCAGGGCCAATCGACGACTGGACGAGGTAACCCCCGACACTCGCGGCCTGGCCCAGAGAGTACGTGGCGCCGATGTCGAGGAGGCCATCAGCGCCGTGTTCGCCCAACTCGAGACAATGAACCGCAAGGTCACTGAGCTGACCACAGATGTGGGGCGGCTGGGGCGCTCTGTCGCCCGGGCTGTACGCCGTGTCGGCCTCGTACGCTATGATGCCAACGACGAGATCAAGGGCAGCCTGAGCTTCGCCCTGTGCATGCTCGATGACCGCGACAATGGTGTTATGCTCACATCGGTGTACGATCTGGACACCTGCCGCGTCTTCGTGCGCGGCGTTCTGGGTGGCAAAGCCCAACACGAGTTGATGCCCGAGGAATCCCAGGCCCTGGAACAGGCCCTGGCCGAGCCATGATGCCAGACCCGCTGCAGGCCTTCTACGGCCAGATTGACCTGCTCGTCGACTACCTGGTGGTCGAGAGAGGATTGGCTGACCGTAGCGTTGAGGCATACGTGACCGACCTGGAACAGTACGCCCACTTCCTGCATGGCCAGGGCTGCGATGAATTCCCTCAGGCCACGCGCCGGCATGTGATCGACTACCTGTCCTCCCTGTCTCGAAAGCGGGGCCTCAAGCGCAGCAGTATAGCCAGAAAGCTGGGCAGCCTGCGCAGACTGCACAAGTTCCTGGTTGGCGAGGGCGTCACCGAGGTCGACCCGACGGCGAACATCGCGGCGCCCCAGCCGGCGAAGCGCCTTCCGAAGGTCCTCAGTGTTGACCAATGCCTCGCCCTGCTTGCGGCTCCGGATCAGAGCACGCCGCAGGGCGTGCGCGATGCCACCATGTTCACCCTCATGTACGCCACCGGCCTGCGGGTCTCAGAGCTCGTGAACCTGAAGATGCACGATATCGACTTCGAGCGCGGCAGTCTGCGCACCCGGGGGAAGGGCGACAAGGACCGTGTCGTGCCCATCGCGCGCCGCGCGATGGAGTGTGTCGATCACTACGTAGAACACGCGCGGGGCCACTTCCTCAAGGACCCGGCCGAGGAGGGCCTGCTGCTCACCTCCCGCGGCCGAACCATGACCCGCGTGCGCTTCCACCAGATACTCAAATCGTACTTGCCCCTCGCGGGCCTGCCCCGTGAGACGTCGGCACACACCCTCAGACACTCCTTCGCCACCCACCTGATGGAGGGCGGCGCTGACCTGCGGGTGGTGCAGGAGCTCCTGGGCCACGCGAGCCTTTCCACCACCGAGATATACACCCACGTCTCCACGGAACGCCTCAAGCAGGTATACGACCAAAGGCACCCGCGCGCCAGGCGGTCGGGGGCTCCGCGCGAGTAATCAGCAGGTCGCTGCGGATGCCTATGCCCACCGTGACCGGCCTGCCGGGCACACTACTGCTGGTGGCGGCGCACGAGCGGGCGCCCTGCGAGGCCCACTCGGCCCCGTGAGTCCCCCTGGGCCAAGGGAACCGACATGCTCATCTGCGAGCCTATCGAGGTGCAGCTCAAGCAGGCGCCCGCCGGGGTCAAGGAGCCCGAGGCCTTCACCTGGCGTGGCACCCGCTATGTCATCGAGGAGATACTCAGCGCCTGGGTGGACGCCGGCAAGCCCTCGCGCAAGTGGTACCAGCGCAGACACCGCAACTACTTCCGCGTCAGGTGCGATGATTCGAGGGTCTACGAGCTATACCTCGAGCGCCCCAGCTTCAGATGCACCTGGATACTGTCCAAGCGCTTGTCCGCGTAGCCACAGGCCGCGCAATAGCAGAGAAGCAACGGACCAGCCCGGCGAGGGGCTGGTCCGAAGACGGCGGCAGTCGGCGGTGCGGCCTACTTCGCGTAGCAGGTAACCACGGTCTCGGGGCCCTTGCCCGTATCGGGTCGGGCGGTGAACACGCGGATCTTGTACTTCAGGTCGGACTTGGGGCCCTGGGCGCGCAGCGCCGAAGGCAAGCTGGGGCCTGCCCCCAAAGCCACCCTTGACACCCCCGCAATCCTGGACGGCTTGGCGCGACTGCGCAGGCACACCAGCGCGCTGCCCGCTGCTTCATGCAGCGGGGCGTCCCTGCAGTCTCTGAAGGTGATCGAGGGGGCGGCGCAACAGCAGGGAGCCTTCCCCCGACGGACGCATGACGCCAGAAGTCGGTGACGGCACCCAACCAATACCATGTCAATTAGAGATTGCAGATATCATGAACTACTAGAATGCTAATAATGTTGTGGATTCCTGTGTCAGAACACTCAAGTTACACTTAACTGGCTTGCCCCTTGGATAGGAGATATCGAAAATCAAGCGGCGCCCGTGCGGCACCACGTGTGTCTGGTGTATCGTGCGGGCGTTTTGCATCCTCGGGGGGGGCCTTCGGGGCGGCGAGGTCATTGAGACGAAGAGAGGGGGCAGGGAAGGGACGCGGAGGCAAGTCATGCATTGTCACTAGGTACGTGGAAGAAGGAGAGGGTACGGTTGCGTCTGATAGCCATCTTGGCACTCACGCTGTTTGTGTTCTCGACTCTGCCGGCCGGGGCCCTGACGTGGACGACGACGACTGTTGACGCGTCTGCTGGGGGCGCCCACTCGACAACTCTGAAGCTCGATCAGAGCGGCCGCGCACACATTGGCTATGTGGGAGGTGCGAGCACGTCGGACTGGGCCGTGAAGTATGCGGTCTCGAACGGAACGCCGTGGGATCTTACGGCGGGATCGTCCTGGAGCACTGACGATGTGGCCATCGGCTCGTACGCATCGATGGACGTCACAGCGGGCGGTACGCCACATTTCAGCTACCGCGGGGAGGAGGTCGGCGTCACCACCGGCACGCTGCAGTATGCGACGGGCAGCATCGGCAGCTGGAACACCGCGCTGGTCCACTCGGGGGGGTTCCCATCCTACACCGGCAGCTCGCTGGCCCTGGATAACGACGATACCCCACATATTGCCTTCCTCAAGGCCAACGGCGCGGAGCATAGGTACGCTTCACTGGGCACTGGCGGGGCATGGTCAGATGTGTTGCTGGGGTCGGGCATCTACTGGGCATCCACGGGCCGAGACATGGTCTTCGACAGCGACAATAACATGCAGATCGCGTACACGACCCGGGGCGGGAACGAAGCCTATCACGTGCGCTACGCGAAGTTCGACAACCTGGGGACGACGAACTTGGGCTCGAGCACCCTCTTCACATGGGTCGGCGGCGACCCGAAAACCAGCTTCCAGGACATCGCCATAGACGTCGGTGCCAACGACCGGCCGCACGTCGCCTATGGCCTTGGCTCCATCCAGAACTACACGGGGAAAGAGGGGCTGCATTACTACCGGTGGCAAGATGCTGACAGCAGTTGGCACGACGACATCGTCTACCATGCGGGCCAACAGGTGGTACTGCCGTTCAGCGTCGTCCTCGACTGGCAGGACACGGCTCACTTCCTGTTCTGGGAGCACGGGCTCTACTACGGGCGCCTCAACGAGTCTGGCCTGATAGGCACGCCCGAGCTCATCCCGGACGCCGGCCACTGGGGTCAAGGCGCGACCGGATCTCTAGCCATCGACGACAGCGGGGCCGCCCACATTGCGTTCGTTTCCGTCTCCGGGAGCGAGTTGAATTACGCATGGGCCCCGGACGCGGCACCCGCCAAGCCGTCAGGCGGTGAAGTCACGCCCGAGCTGCCCTCGGGAGCATTGCTGATCCTCAGCGCGTTGCCAATCGGGCTTGTGTGGTGGCGGAGGAATAAGATCGCGTAGGGGACCTCAAGGCAGGGAAGAACCGGGTAGGCGGGGTCGTTCCGGGCCCCGCCGCCCCCCTCGACCGCCCGGTATGCGGGTCGGCAACCGGCGGCGCGGCTGGCGGGCGCATCTGTCTCACGTGAAGGGACTGACGCTTGGACCCTTCTGCTTGGGCGCTCGGGCCTTCGCCTCCACACCCCCAGCGAAGGCCGGTTGCCTGGTATGTTGCCGCAATGCGCCGGGGGGAGGCGCGCAAACAGCGCCAACCAACCGTTCAGGCCCTCGGCAAGTCCGTCGCAGACCAGGCTGTCCACCTGCGCCGTCCCACGGACTCTGGCTACTATGTCCTCCGCTGAGTGCTGCCAACCCATCCCCAACCGTTGCTGCTCGGGCCGTCCCGCTGTGCGAGACAGACTGGCTGATCTCTCGGGACAAGCCCACGGTCTTCCGGCCCACCCCTGTCGGGTCGCCACCCGTCCGCCTTGGGGACCTCGGGTTCCACTGCCTCCGGCCAACTCACGCGCCGCCCGACGGCTTCTATCCGATCGCTCCTCGTCAGGTCGTGGCTGTGGTCGGAGCTCTCCCCCGACCTCGCCCAGCAGCGACGCCCACTTCCCTTGCGGGCAGAGGTTCCCTCTGTCGGGCCCGTAGTGGACTTGCGCGTCCAAGTGGGTGCGCCATACCAGGGGCAACAAAAGCAACGGACCAGCCAAGTGGAAGGCTGGTCCGTAGATGGCGGCAATCGGCCTTGCGGCTTACTTCGCGTAGCAGGTAACCACCGTCTCGGGGCCCTTGCCCGTATCGGGTCGGGCGGTGAACACGCGGATCTTGTACTTCAGGTCGCACTTGGGGGCTCTGGGCGCGCGGGGAGTCGCGATGCGCAGCTTGAAGTTCCCCATCGCGTCGGTCCAGTGTCTGTGTCCCGGCACAGATTTGATGTACTTGCCGTCCACGTAGACGTCAGTGATGATTATCACGAACTGCTTGCCATCGGTCTTGCCGATCACATCGGTGCTGGGGCCCAGTCGGTCGCCGTTCTTGGGGGCCATCACCTTGGGCGCGCCCGCCGCCATCGCAACGCTCGCCAGGCACAACAGAACCACCACTGCAGCGAGTTTCCTCACATCCGTCGCCTCCTTACACCGTGTAGCTTGCGGCCAGGAACAACACATCTGGATTATACCACAAACCCCGGCTCGTTCCGGCGCGGGCTGTTGGTCCGTGAGACGGGCCGGTGAACGGCACGCCGAACGGCCGCTACCCTTCGTCAGTCACAAGCGCCCTCAGCGCAGGATTCTCACATAGCCGTCGGAAGTGCTTACCACGATCTCCGCCACGCCGTCGCCATCCACATCGGCGATGATGGGATTGGCCGCGCTGGCGCCCAGGTGCGTCTCCCACAGGATGCCCGGCTTGCCGTAAGACAACCCGACACACACCAGTCTGCCGTCCTGCAGTCCGGTCAGGAACTCGTCAGTGCCGTCGCCATCCAGGTCTCCGGCAACCACTGAAGTCCCGTTCGGGGCGGTCCCCACGTCCACCGACCAGCGCACCGTGCCATCGGCCAGATTGATGCAATCCAGGAGTCCCTCTTCGGTCAGAATGCCCAGGGATTGGCTGCCGTCGCCGGAGACATCGGCGATGGCCCCAAGGCTTCGGTAGTAGCGCCAGATGGGCGCCGGTGTCTTCCATACAGTCTTCCCTGCGCGGTCCAACAGCGACAAGCCCTGGATGCCGCTTGAGCGCAGCACGGCCATGGCATTGCCGGGGCCAAAAGCGCCGATGACCGGCAGGTTGTAGGCCGGCGGCCACCCCGGGTCGCGGGCCAAGACGGAGCCCTTCGCATCATAGACGCGCAGTACGCCGTGGTCGTCCGCGACCATCTCAGGCAGGCCGTCGCCGTCCAGGTCTCCGGCAGCCGCGGCATTGGGGTACGCTCCCCAGGCATCATCGTGCCATAGCGCATGCCCCGACTCGTCAAGAATGGTCATCGCGAAGGTATGCACGCCCGTCTGTCTGTTGGCCAAGAGACGGTAGGCTTGCTTGCCATAGGCCAGTAGGGGCGCACGGGCATAGAGGGGGTTCGGCAGGTCGACACGGATACTGCGCCGGCCGGTGACCACGGGCGCCCGGTAGATGAGCGCCACGCCCCTGCTGCCGCCATTATGTCTTGCCGCCAGGCGCCCGGCGCCCGTCTCCGCGACGTGCAGCACAGGGTCGGCGCCGGCAATGCGCCACCCATGCGCCAGCTTACCGTTTCTGGACAGGTCCGGCGCTCCCCCCATCACCACTCCCCCGGCCGTGTCAACGACCAGCTCCCGCTTGCCCGCCGCCTCCCACACCAGGGGCTGACACACGCGCCCGTTGGTGCCCAGCTTCTGGTTGCGGGCATGTAGGCGATCATCGAAGAATTGCAGCGTGCCGCATGGATCGCAGAGCACCAACCCGCCACGGCCTGAATCGGCTCGCCGGTAAGCGCCCTCTGCAAGAAGCCTGCAACCGATAGAGCCGTCGGACTTCGTGCCCCACAGGCAAACGCCCGACGGGTTCCCTTCGTTGAACCTGCGGACCAGTATCCCCCTGGCCCCGCCATCGGCCTGCATGAAGATCGGGCTGCGGCGCAGCGCCATGAAGTACCTATCTTCGGGCATGGCAGAGTCCGCTGACCATAGCACCGCCGCATCCGCAAGCTCGGCCACAGGCTTCAGGCTGATCCCGTCGATGGCCTGTAGCGTGGCGCAATCGGCAGGCCTGCGGTCGCTCTCGACGCTGACGATGATCTCGCGCCTGCTGTCGCCGACTACATCATGGCACCCCCAGAAGTACCGGCCTTCCAGGGCGCCCCGGCGAGCCTCAAAGCCCTTCAGGGGGTCGATCACCGGCGTCTGCCAACGACCGTCTTGCCAAAGACCAACCACCAACTCGATCTTGCCGGTTCCGGTAAGGTCGGCCAAAGAGGTGACCTGGGGGCGCAGCTCCAGGCGGTCCGTGGGCCAGTCCTTCTCGACGAAATGCCCCCACAGCATCTTCAGACCGGCGCCCTGCTCATTGCGGGCCACCGCCACATACTCCTCGACCTGGCAGCTTGCCATGAGCACATCCGGCCAGCCGTCCGCATCTATGTCGGCGGTCTGCAGCAGCCCATAGGGCCGTCCCCAGCCCCCGAGGTCATGTTGTGCCTCGAACTTGATCTCGCCGTCTTCCGCGTTGATGACGGCCTGGTAGATGCTGGGCACCTTGCCGCTCAGGACGATGTCCGGGGCGCCATCCCTGTCCATGTCGGCCAGGACAATGCTGGGGCCGTAGCCGACACCATACTTGCCGGGGTAGCTGCGCTGCCACACCAGGCGCGGCTGCTCCCGGGAGCCCGCGAAGTCGAAGCAGTAGCCGTCGGCGGAGTAGCTGGGGAAGCAGATGAACCGCAGACCCGACCGGCGACGCTCGAAGGCATGGCCCGATATTTGCTGCGAGGGCGCGCATTGCCATGACCACAGCCGCCGGCCTGTCGCCACGTCCACAAGCGTAACGCTGCGCGCGTCGGTACGCACCAGCGCCTCCTGTGGGCCTTCGCCGTCGAAGTCGGCGACCTTTAAAACGGTCCCCGCATTGAGGGTCAGGTCCTGCCAGATTGTCTCGCCTGTTGGGCGCGCCAGCTGCAGCGTTGTGCCCACCTGGATAAGCACGGCATCCTGCCCGGCCACCGTCACCGGCGCGGCAAACCGCACATCCCCGCCGGTGGGCATACGCCACACTTCGGCGGGCGCCTGCATCATCCGGCCGGGCACATCGGCGCGGGCCTGGTTCAGAGAATCCTTGCGCGGGGTCAGCCACATCCCTCGTGGCAGCGCCTGACAGGGCGCAACCATTGCGACGAGCACGAGGACAAAGACAGCGTGGCGCTGTAGGCTCACAATGAAGCTCCCATATCATGCCCGCCGTCTCAGCGGGGGTTTGTGCATATCTCCTGGAGCAGGTCCATGTAGTACTTGAAATGCTCGAAGGGCACGTCCGGCGGCACTGAGTGGTCTACCCAAGGGGAAAATGCCCCCTCTTGCACAAGCTGCGGGACCTTGGAGAGGACCTCGTGCTCGATGTCCGCCTTAGTACAGTCCTCACGCAGCACACGCTTGTCGATGTTGCCTATCAGCAGAATGTCATTGCCGTACAGCTCTCGGTAGCGCAGGGCGTCGCAGTCCGCGGCCACCTCGAGCGGGTAGTGCAGGTTCACCCCGGCCTCCAGCCACAGGGGCAGCAGCTCATCCACCTTGCCGTCGCTGTCCACCATGATGATGTCGATGTCCGCCTGGTGAAGCACCCGGGTCACGCGCTTCATGGGCTCGAGCATGAACTCGCGGAACATAGCCGGGGAGATGAGCGGGCCCGTCTTGTGGCACATGTCTTCCCACATCACGGCGTAGTCAAGACCGGGCAACTCCGCCAACGCCCGCTCCATCACCTTGAGCACGAAATCCGCGATGTGCTGTGTCATCTCGTGGATCAGATCGGGGCAGTCGGCGTACCACAGGGCCAGGTGCTCCATCCCCACCCAGTTGCGAATCCAGCCGTAGTACGAGCCCGCGTGGATCCCCAGGGGGTAGTCCCGGTCCTTGTAGCAGCGCTTGAGGTCCTCCCAGTACTCCGGATAGCGGATCGGCGCGTCGGCGTCCAAGCGCTTCTTGAGCTGCTCCCACTGCTCGCGCTCCCGAACAGGGTAGGAGAGCCATTGCGACATCCCGATCTCCCGGTCATGCCATTGCTTCAGACGGCCGCCGAACTCGTCCTGCACGATGTGCCAGTGGTCACCCCGCTCTACCACCGCCGATTCCAGGGGCGGCCACAGCCCATAGTTGATGGGCAGTTGCTCGTAGCGGTCGAAGCCGAAGTACGTGGAGAAGTGCTCGTCGGCCGGCAACCCCTCGCGATGCCAACGTTTGCGCGTCTCACCGAAGACCCATTGCGGCATCATAAACACGCGGTCCGGGCTGCCGAACCGGAAAGTCTCGTGGAAGCGCTCCCTCGAGGTCATCATGCCTATGTCCTTCCCCTGTAAGATGGCCGACGAGACACAGCCCAGTTGTTCGTCTCCCCATCCGAGAGCTCCTGCATGGGCGCCGGCTTGTCGAACCCTTCTTGGCATGGTACCCTGCCTTTGTGCGACAGGCTGATGAACGTGGGCGGTAGGGAGCTGGTTGTGGTGGACGGACCCAGACAGCCGCACGCCACCGGGGCAGCCATTACGGCGATCTTGGTCCTCGCCGGCATCGTCGGACTCACCTTCGTTGCCCGAGCCCCTACTCAAGAGCCGAACCAGTCTCAGACCATACCCTACGCCGAGACCGAGGAGCGGCCCTTCAGCCTTGCACCCTTCGACCGGGTGATGCGCGACCCCGAATTGGTCACCACGGACGGGCTCGTGCATTACGCCGGGCTCAAGCAACGGTCACAGGACCTGGACGCCTTCCTCGAGCAGGTCAAGGCCATCAGCCCCCACAGCAATATCGCCAGCTTCTCCTCCGAAAACGAAGCACTCGCCTACTGGCTGAATGCCTACAACGCGTGGATGCTACGTGCCGTGCTGGATGCCTATCCCATCGACAGCGTCAAGGAGATCGAGCCCGAGGTGTTCGGCGCCAAGGGGCGGATTTGTGGGGGTGAGGACCTGTCTCTAAACGAAATCGAGCACGAGATCGTGCGCAAGGAATTCCTCGATCCGCGGGCCCACTTCGCCTTGAACTGCGCCTCGATGGGCTGCCCGTGGATACCCCAAGAGGCCTTTGATCCGGCCAGGCTCGAACAGCAGCTCGACCGTGAGGCAAGACGCTTCTTCAAAGACCCCGATCATCTCATAGTCGACGTGCCGGCCAAAACCGTCTTCCTGAGCCCTATTCTGGACTGGTACCAGGAGGACTTCCTCAAGTGGCTTGAGCACACAGACGGCGCTGAACAGTCCCACATTCTGCAGTACGTCAGGCTATACGCGCCCGAGGACATAGCCCAAAAGATCGACGAGCAATTCGACATCGTCTGGCAGGACTATGATTGGGCGCTCAATGATGCCGGGGCGTCGCCGCTGAGGGTCAGGGCTCAGACAGGTTAAGCAGCGACAGCACCCGGCGCACGTGGGGTAAGGTGTCCGCGGGAAGTTCAGGCATCTGCTGCGCAAGTCTGCGTAGCGATGCCAGATCATCAATGTCGTACCAGGGCGCCAAGTCGGTACAGGGCAGCCCCGCGGCGGCGAGGGCTTCCCGCGTATCGGCCAGGGCGTGTTCCGTGCTCCAACGGACCTTTGACAGCACGCCGGCGGGCCACAGGCCCCGCACACCGACCAGGTAGTACCCGCCGTCATCACAAGGCCCCAGGACAGCTCTCGAAGCGCTCAACTGCATGAATGCCCCGTCCAGCAGCGCCACCGGCAGATGTGGGGCGTCCATGCCGATGAACGCCGTTGCGTCCTCTTGCGATGGGTCCATCTCGGCCAGGGCGTTCTCAAGCCGCTGGCCCAGGTCGTCGCCCCTCTGCTGGATCAGGAGCCAACGGGAGGACAAACGTGAGGCGAACCAGTCGGCCTCATCGGTGTAGGCAAGAACAAGCTCGCTATCTGTGCACGAAGGCGCCGACCACAGGCGCTCACACAGCCCGATGGTGTCCAGCAGCATGGCTCGGGCAACCTGTGCCGTCGGTACCGTTCCCAGGTCGACCGCCAGGCGCGTCTTGGCCACGCCGGGCAGCGGCGGCTTCGCGAACACAACCAGGCGTCGGGTCACGATCTCGCGTACCTCAGAATCGTCGTGATGATCTTGTATCCGGCCTTAAGCGCGCCCGAAAGGGTGCCCGATATCTTCGACTTGCCGATTCGGCAGCGATAGCCCGCAGGCACCTCCCGGATACGCAAGCCCTTGCGCACGGCCTTCATCTGCATCTCGACGGTCCAGCCGTAGTTGGTGTCGCGCATCCCCAGGCGATCGAGGGCCTCGCGGGTGATTGCCCGGAAGGGCCCAAGATCCGTGAACCTGTGGCCCACCAGGACGCGCATCAACAGGCAAGCCAGGGCGTTGCCGTACACCTGCTGTGGGGTAAGAGCTCTTCGCTCGCGTTGTCCCAGGGCCCGCGACCCAATCACCAGGTCGGCTTCACCGGCCAGTATCGGCGCGATGAGGGCGGGTATCTCCTCGGGATAGTCGCTGTGGTCGCCGTCGAGGAACACGATGATGTCCGCCTCCCGGGTGTGCGCCAGGCCCGTGAGACATGCGCTCCCGTAGCCCCGGCGGGGCTCGGGCACCACCCGGGCACCGTGGGCCATCGCGACCTGGGCCGTATTGTCGGTCGATCCGTTGTCGACCACGAGGATATCTCTCACCGGAGGGCGCGGGATCTCGTCGATGACACACCCAATGGCATCTTGCTCATCCAGGGCCGGAATCAAAACCGATACTCTCGCTGTGGCGCTGGGCATCTGCATTGCCGTGTGCCTCACACTGGTGCGCGGCCTTGAGGATACGAAGGACACTATCCCCGTATTCCTTGCGGTGCTGACGGGGGCCTTCGCATTCTACTTCGCCGCCCTGCTGATGATAAGGGGCGCCGCGTCCCGGTTGCACCCGGCATGGGTCATCGGCATCGCAGTCCTCATCCAAATGGCTCCCTTCCGGGGCCAACCCGTGTGGGACACCGACGCCTACCGCTATCACTGGGACGGCAAGCTGCTTGCCGAAGGCGTCAATCCCTATCGCTTCGCCCCCGGTGACCACCGGATCGCACACCTGCGGGGTGAATGGTGGCAACCCATCGACTACAAGTGGGTCAAGACCATCTACCCGCCGGTCAACCAGCTTCTCCTGGCAGGGACGTACTTCCTTGACCCGACACCCCGCCGTACGCTGCTCCTGGCGATGCTGTTTCATCTGCTGTGTCTGTGGCCCTTGCTCTTGCTCATGCGGCTGAGGGGCGTTGACAGTAAGTGGCTGGCTATCTACGCATGGAATCCCTTGCTGGCCACGGAATTCGCCATCGGCGGGCATCAGGACCCGATCTCCGTTTTCCTTCTGCTGGCGGCGCTTTACGGGATAGAGAAGCGCCGCCCTATGCGCGCCTCGGCCCTCATGGCTCTCAGCGTGATGGCGAAGACCCACATGGTGTTCGTGGCGCCACTGGTGGTATGGCGAACGGGGCCCCAAGGCGTGCTGTTGTTCATTGCCCTGTGCATCGCCCTGACAGCACCCTTCGCGGGCGCCGGGAGCGACCTTCTCTCCGGCAGCGCGGCCTACCTCGGGCAATGGGAGAACAACAGCGGGCTCTTCGCCGTATTGCGCGCGGGGCTGACAGCGCTGCTCGACGATGCGGACGCGGGAGGCGTGGCGGCGCGGGGCATCTGTGCGGTCACCATCATCGCCCTCGCCGTTTGGCTCACCTTCCGCCGTGGCGACATCGCCCTGCACGCGGCGATAATCCTGGCCTGCGTGTTGCTTCTCAGCCCCACCTTCTTCCCCTGGTACATCTCGTGGGTGCTGCCCTTCGTGTGCCTGCTGCCAAACGTCACGGGCGTCATTGCGACGTTCTTGCTCCTGGCGCCCTATCTATACATCTACGATAAGCCCCTGGGCTTTCTGGTGCGCATCCCCGAGATCGGCCTGCTATACCTCTGCGCCGCAGTCGAGTTACAGCTTTGGCGACGGCGGATTGCCGCCGCGGGCCGCCGCCGAGCTACTTCATCGTGTGAAGATACCCCTTCAGAACAGTGATGCCGTCCTTGAAGGCCCCCGCCTTCTCATTGGGATGGTACTTGACCACAACCACGTCCCGGGAAGCCGGGCACGACCTCAGGTTCCCGATGTGGGTGATCACCCCCCTACGATCCGCCCTCAGAGGCTTCCAGCGCGACGTCATTTGATGGGTCCTGGCAACCTTCATCCCGTCCATGTCCACCAGCCATAGTGTGTAGAGCGCCTTGGCCCGCAACCCCTTGGCGAACACCTGACTGCGGTGCTGTGTCTCGGCCATGTTGCAGGCGAATACGGCCACGCCGCTGGCCTTGCGGAAGGGCCCCGCCGGCTTCAGGTACACAGTGCCCTTCTGCCAGGCCTCATCTCCCTCCGGTGGATGGTAGCTCTCAGAAGTCCATCCCGCGGCGCACACAACAGCGATCAGCAGCAGAAGATGACGTGTCATGCTCCCAACTCCCGGGAACCGATAGGGCTTGGTCTGCGTTCTTCCGGCGCGGGCTCCACCCGCACCACCGGGAGACCGCGGCTCCCACAGGTGTCCAGCGGTACTATGCTCACCATTCCTCGACAGGCAAAGGGCGCGAGCGATGGTGACGGGTGCCACTGGTCCCCCGGCCCCGCCCAGCGGGGACGAGGACCAGTGCGCCATTATTCCTCTGCCACCCGCCGCGTTCAGTGCGTGTGCCCTTCCCGCCGGGAGAACGCAAGCTGCACGGCAGCTGCAATATCGCCCGTAGAGGCCCCAGGGGGTGCAGTATGGATAGCCGGGACGAGGTTGCGGAAGGGACCCCAACGACCACCGGTCCTCTGCCATCCCGCACGCGCGGGACGGCATTGGGACCAGTGGCACCCAGTCTTCGCATCCTCTCTGGAAGCCGTCACACCGCGAAGGCGAATCGGCCATAGTGTTCGCAGGGCTTGGCCTACGTCGTTCCATGGCCCGCTCGGCCCCCACGATGTTGCCTCTTACCGTGGCGCTACGGAATCTTACCCTTCAGGGCGGCCTTGGCGCCCCGTACGTTCTTGGGGTCGCCGTCCCCGTGTAGCATGACTACCACATGGTCGTACTTGCCCTGCGGACACGCATTCAGGTTTGCCGCGAAGGCGAGCTTGCCATACTTATCCGCCTTCAGCCTGCGGGACGGGTTGTCCGCCCGCGACTTCTTGAGCACTTTCTTCATCGCTGAGTCATGCTTCACCAGCCAAACGGAGTACACGGCCCGGGGGACCAGCTTCGAGGCCTGAAGCTGTATCCGGTGCTGCGTCTCCGCCATGTTGCAGGACAGCACGGCTTTCCCAATGGCATCCCTGTCGATGGGGGTGCCCTTGACAACGACGGTGCTGAACTGCCACTTGTCACCACCTTCAGGGGGTTCGTACGGCGTAGACGAGGCCCACGCCGCGGCGGCCGCCAGCACAAGAATCATCAACGCCAGACCACAGATCCTGCCCACCTTGAAGACCTCCTCATCAATCTGCCCGCCCAAAGACGTAGTGCTATGTGCTGCAAGACCGTCACTCGATTGTGAAGGACAGAACTCGCCGCGGACACTTCTGGATGCACATGCCGCATCCCACGCACGTCGTGGTTTTGACGGGCTCTCCCCGCATGGCGAAGCCGCGAATGTCGATGCCCATCTCGCAGTACGTGTTGCATATCCCGCAACCCATGCACATGTCTCCACGCGTGCGGATGGCGTAGCGGCCAAATTTCGCGACGAGCCCGAATAAGCCCACCCACGGACAGAAATAGCGGCACCAGATGCGCGCGCCCATCAGGCTGTACAGGCCCACCCCGATGAGGCTCGACAGAATGAACTTGACGTAGAGCTCGTAATGGCCCATCGCGGCCATTACTCCTGATAGCCTCTCCCCGGGCGTCAATAGCACCCACACGGTCATCCCCAGGGCCCACAATGTGACCGGGTAGATGACGTACTCAAGCTTCCGCGACAGCCGACTGCGGGGAGTCAGCCGCCGGAAGGGGTCGCCGAAAGTCTCGGCCAGACAACCGCACCCACAGAACCATGAGCAGTACGGGCGCCTGCCGTAGAAGTAGACCAGCACCGGCATGATCACCAGCCCGGCGATGATGTTGTAGGCCAGCAGCAGCTTGACCGTCTTCGTCAAGCCGCTGTATTTGCCGATGAGAACGGCGTTGATCTCCAAAGGCCACAGGTACATGAAGAACACGCCCGACCCCGAGGCGTCAGGCGCGCTCCCGCCCCATTCATAGGGCAGCAGGAAGGCCGCGGCGAAGCCCACCAGCAACTGGGAGCACATGTTGAAAATGGCGCGGATGAACATGTACTTGTCCCTGCCCCGGTACAGGATCAGGAACCGCACGCCCATCCCCACCACGGCCAGCGTGTACAGGAGGGCATACCAAAAGCCGGCCCGGTACGTGACCCCATCGATGGTGACGCCCCACGCGCCGTAGCGGACCGAGAAGTACAGGCCCAGGATCAGCAGGGCCAGGGCGATCAGCGCAGCGGCTTGCCACTTGCGTGCCAACACCAGTAGCGAAACCAAAGCCACGACCGGAATCCAGAAGTAAGCCGGCCACATCAGGTGTAGGTACACAGCAGTGATGAGTAGCATCACTGTCAGAACGGGTAACTTGGGCCATTGGGCAAGGGGCATGGCGTTGTCTCCCGCTCGGGCAGGCGCGCCGTAGCGCCTGCCTGGCTGCTGGTCCTAAGGGCCGCGGCCCATGCAACGGCCGACCGGCCCGGTCACTAGTATTCGCGAGACTTGGTTTCCGTGCTTGCATGGATCTGTCCGCCGGTGCGTCAAGGATGTGTGCAGCGCACAAGCCGCTCGAGGTAGTGCAAGGGCTCACGCGATCGCGCCTGACAGCCAAGCCCCATGCCTGCATTGCCCAAGTAACGGGGTCCGGGGCCTGTGGCCCCGGGCGGGTTTGGGCCGCAGGCCCAAGGTGTTAGTCGTCACGCCGCACGTCGTGGGCCACTGTGCACCGGCCCACCTGAGCAGT
>Ga0272441_10006089_pt1 | contig 20493 bp, 12 predicted proteins | sample SSMProp6N_FD_193582 | JGI IMG/M metagenome (GOLD analysis project Ga0272441, IMG submission 193582) | Marine sediment archaeal communities from Little Sippewissett salt marsh, Falmouth, MA, United States - SSM-Prop-6N | ecosystem: Environmental > Aquatic > Marine > Wetlands > Sediment ...
GCAGCAGCCGATCTCCCGTCAGGATGCGGTCACGGCCGGTAGGAAACAGCAGCTTCTCCGACGCTTCGCGATGCAGTCCCGACACGACGCAACCCACGGGGAAGCGCCGGTCCGAACGAAGCTCGTCTAACGTGCGCCCGGAGGCGAACGATCCTTCGTCCACCGTTACGAATACGATCAGACCTTGGCCGGCGGCGATGGAGGCCACCTGTTGAACCTGCGGATGTTCGATCTCCAGCGTCATCTGATCGAGATACAGGCCGGCCACGTCCACGATTGTGGTGACGCCGGCGAGTTCGAACGCGGCCCGATACTTCGGGTTGGTCATGCGCGCGATGATGCGCGCCACGCCGGCGCTACGTGCGAGCAGGGCAAACGCCAGATTGTCCGCCGACTCGCGCATCAACGCGACCGCGACGTCCGCGTGCCCGAGGTCCGCCTCCTCCAACACTGCGACGTCGGTCGCGTTGCCGCAGATCGCCGAAACGCCGAGTTGCGCGCTGGCGACTTCGCACAGGTCCCGGTTCAGATCGACCATGGTCACGTCATGCCGTCCCTGCGCCAGTTGGCCGGCAAGCCGTCGACCCGTGACGCCCGCACCTGCAATGAGAATCCTCATCAGTTCTACCTCCACGTCTTCCGTGAGAACAGCACGATCACCGGAAGGATCTCGAGTCGGCCGGCGATCATCGCCAGCGCGTAGATCAGTTTGACGCCGGGTCCCAGCGTTGCGTTGACGGACCCGGGGATGAAGTGCGGCCCAATGTTGCCCAACGCCGAGACGATGCCCGACAGCGACGACCATCCGTCGAGTCCGCCGATCGCCGTCACCGCCGTCCATCCGATCCATAGTGCAGCCATCCAGCTGACCGCAACGGCCACGGTGCGCTCCGTTTCCTTGGCGTCGAGGTGGCGTCCCCCCAGCTGGTGGGGGACGACCTCCAGCGGCGACCGCACCGTCGCACGAAGGCGGTGCCGAAGCACACTCCCGAGAACCGCCACTCGGAACACCTTCAGTCCGCCCGCGGTCGACCCGACGCACCCGCCGATCAGCATCAGCGTGAGAAAGACCTGTTTCGCACCCGATGCGAACCAGGTCATCGACAGGTCGTTGATCGTGAACCCGGTGGTCGAGGCAATGGATACCACGTGGAACAGCGATCTCCGAACGTGCGCGTGCCAGCCGATCGTCGCCGCGTTGCCGCGGTCCGACACCACCACCAGTACCGTCGAGACGGCAAGAAGCGTCAACCAAACCTTGAGTTCCACATTGTCTGCGACGGCCCGCCACTTGCGTCGAAGAAGGTTCCAGAACACGAGAAAACTGGTGCCGCCAAGGAACATGAAGGCGAGAATCGTGTACTCGATCGCTACCGCATTCGCCGTCCCCGCTTGGGCGAAGTAGCCGATGCTGGCGTCGTGTGTGGAGAAGCCGCCCGTGGACAGCGTCGTCAGTGCGTGTGCCACGGCATCGAACGGCGCCATCCCCTCCGCCCACAACAACAGCCCGCACGCGATCGTCAATCCGCCGTAGATCACCCAGAGGATCCGTAGCGAACGAAAGACGCCCGGCGAGAACCGTTCCGTCGCCGCCTTGTGGGACTCCGCAACCATCAGCGAGTGGCGTGCCCCGGTTTCGCGAACGATCAGCAGAAACAGCGTGAAGATGCCCAGGCCGCCAATCCATTGCGTCAACGCACGCCAGAAGAGGAGGCTTTTCGGCAACAGGCGCAGCCCGGTGAGGAACGTCGCACCCGTCGTCGTCAATCCGCTCACCGCTTCGTAGAGCGCATCCATGTAGCTGATATCGAGTGCAAGCCAGAACGGAACGGCGCCGAGCAAGGAGAGCACGAGCCAGCCCAGGGTGCCCACGGCCATCGAAAGCTGGGACGTCATCGGCTTCGGCTTCAAGAGGAGGACGAACAGCAAGCCGACGGCAAGGCTGATCAGCGCGGGGATGGCGTAGATGCGCATCGGAAATTCGACGGTCTCGTTGTACAACACGCTCACCGCGAGCGGCGCCGCTTGCAGGACGGAGAACGCGATCAGCACGACGCCCAGGTAGTGCAGAACCGAACGAATACTGCTCATGACCCCCTCCTCCGGTGCTCGATTCTACCCGGAGCAACGTCACGGAGGAACCCCGTACGTCACGTCGGTTTGCTACACTGTTCGCCAGCCATCACCGATGAGGAGGCAGGGATGAAGAGTCACCGCAAGGAGCTTTGGTTTCGAACCCCGACGCGGCGCGCCTTTGTGAACATCACGCACGAGGTTGAGGCCGCACTGCAGGAGAGCGAGATTCAAGAGGGGTTCTGTCACGTCAACGCCATGCACATCACGGCCAGCGTGTTCATCAACGACAATGAACCGGGGCTTCACCGAGACTACGAACGCTGGCTCGAGGAGCTGGCGCCGCACGAGCCGCTGGATCGCTACGCGCACAACCGGACCGGAGAGGACAACGGCGACGCGCATCTCAAGCGCCAGATCATGGGACGAGGCGTAACCGTCGCGGTGACCGACGGTCGACTCGACTTCGGACCGTGGGAGCAGATCTTCTACGGCGAGTTCGACGGACGGCGCAAGAAGCGCGTGCTGATCAAGATCATCGGATGGTAATCGCGGACTACTCTTCTGACGGCTTACGCAACGGGAGGACGAGCCCGCACCCGTTCTCGAGCCCGATCCAAATGCAGTAGTCGCCGACGGTCGCGGCCGTCAGATCGACGGTCAGCTGCAGCGTCGTTCCCGTACGGTCCGTGGCAATCGAGGGGACAGCGATCGCGCCGCCGCCCCCGGCAGGCGAGACGAGATCGGATGCGGTGACCTGAATCGTCGGCCGGTACGTGCCGGATACGTCGGGGATTGTCACGGTATAGGCCGCGGCGCAAACCGTCGGGGAGACGGCCTCACCAAGCTGCTCGAGCAGTTCCTCCAGCGGGCGCGCGTTCGGCTGCCCGGCGGATCCGCCGAACGATTCTCCCGTACGGCCGAGGCCGTAGGCAAGGATGCCCAGTGATGTCTGCCAGTTTGCCGCGTAGTCGCCGCGCGACAGGTCGATGCGCTCCATGGTCGCGCCGGTCGCCTCGCACCCGGCGATCCACCCCGGTTCCCCTTCATACTGCGCGTTGGCCGAATCGACCACCCGGCCGTCCGGATCCAGCAGAAACACCGCGCCGCCTGCGTTCGGAAGATCGTATGACATGTTCGCCGGACTCCCGTACACGAGATCGGCACGGACATCGGCGACGACGTCGTCGCTTCCGCGCTCCAACAGGTAGTAGCCTTCCGCCCGTTCCGAGGACCACCGGGCATCGGACACGGCCCACAAGTCGTCGCCAACAGGAACGAAGGTCAGCGGCGCCTCGTCGGACGTCGTCCGCGGTCCGATGACGCCGCTGAGTTCGACCGTGGTCCACGTTTCGCGCGGCGGAATCTCGCCGCGTTTCTCGTACCATGCGATCGTCCATCCTTCCAGGCTGACCGGATCCGGATCCAGATTCGCAAGCTCGATCCATTCCGCCGTCGGATCGGACGCCGACCCCGCCCAGGCGATTTCGCTAATAACGATGTGCGCCGCGCCCGCCGTTGTGCCGCCGGCGCCGGCAACCGCCGGGGCCAGTTCGACGGTTGCGCCGGCTTCGGCCTCGACACAGTCTCCATGGGCGGTGAACGCACGAGCGATCGCCCAGTGTGTGAGCGGGCCCGGCAGGTCCGAAGCGCTCACGCTGGTCGATCGGCAAGCCGTCATCGTCTCACCAGGCGCCAGATCCGTCCCCGGCAGGTCGAGTCTTCCGAACCCGTCGTCATCCACCGTCACGCTCGTCAGCGGAACGTCACCCGGATTCGATACGGTATAGACCCACATCAGCTCATCGCCGACCGCCGCCGAGATCGTCGACGCCACCACGGTCAACGTCAGCCCGGAAGCGTCGTCGCCTCCTTCCACGAAGGCGTACGTGCAGGATCCGACCACGTCACGTCCCGCCTGGTCCGTTCCTACGACCGTTGCCTGCAAGCTCGGCGCGTCGTCACGTGTCCACGTCGGCACGACCCATTCACATTCGCCCACCGTGCTCGACCACGGCGGCAGGGTTTGCGTCATCAGCGCGACGGGCTGACCCGAGTCCAGCGACCCGGCCAATCCGCTGACGGTTGAGGTCCCGGTGTTGAGGACGTGCACGCGAACGATCACCGTGTCGCCGCATGCCGGTGGATGAAGCGCCGAGATCGCGACGCCGTGACGATCCAGGATCTCGATTCGGACCGTCAACGCACCGAAGGTGTCGTCATCTTGATCGTCGGTGTCGCCATCTTGATCGTCGGTGTCGTCATCCTGGTCGTCGGTGTCATCATCTTCATCCTCGACGATGCGCGGGCTGACGAGGACGTCGATCTCCCCCTCCCCACGATCCCCGCAGTCGTCGACCGCGATGAACCGGAACCGAAGTGCGTCCGCGGCTGCCACCTCCGGGGCGACGAAGGTCAGGGTCTGTCCTTCATGGTCGGCGTCTGCGTCGACCGTTGGGCCACTGATTTGTGTCCAGAACTGTGTTGCAATGAAGCCGTCGTCATCGGTCGCCAGCCCGGTGAGCGTCACCGTCTCTCCGGACGTCGCCGTCACGTGGTCGGGCATGTGCACCCGCGGTGGAGCGTTCACGTTGAGGACCGTGATCGCCACGGCGTCCGAGGATGTCGCTCCCCATTCGTCGACGACGGTCAGGGTCAGCGTGATCGTGCGATCTCCGCAACCCTCGAGCGTGGGCGCCATGTAGACCGGCGGTGCCGATCCCGAGACGAGAAACGTTCCTCCTGCACCGCCGTCGTCCCATTGAATCTCCCCGATCCACCCGTCCGGGTCCCCGAATTCGATCTGGGACAGCGTCACCGTCTCTCCTTCGTTCGCCGTGACGCCCGGACCTGTATGGATCCACGGCGGTGCATTGACGCGCACGCGGAGCGCGTCACTCGAGGCGCCGTCGTCTGCATCCACACCTGTCAGCGTCAGCTCGAACACACCACTGGCCGCAGGGGGATGATACGTGGCATGCAGCGTGTGAGGATCGTCGAAACTGCCTCCGGCACCGCCATCCGTCCATTCGACCACGGAGATTTCACCTCCACCGTCACTGACCGAGGCATCGATCAAGAGACACGTGGCGCCGAGTTCCACGATCAGATCCGGGCCGGCGTCGACGGATGGAAGGACGTTGGCCGTACCTGACAGCTCCCACAGGACACCGGACGCATGCAGCAGCTGTGCGATGAGATTCAGCCGGGCGGGAGCTCCGACCTCGACGCGGAACCGGATTCCGACGTCAAGCCGTCCGAGCGCGGGAAGCAACCCAAGGGCGATCAATCCGTTGGGCGGATACGTTTGCCACGCCACACCATCCGTGCTCACTTCCGCCGAGCACTGATCCGCTCCAAGCGGGAGCGGGACGAACAGTGTGGTCCCCGTCAGGTCGGAGGACGACGTGTTCTCCAGCCAAATGTCGAGCGTCAGCGTCTCTCCCCGAGCCACGGCAACGGGCGTCATCGTGCAACCGCCGTCGACGTCTGCGAGAACCGACATCGGCACGGCCGCGACAATGCACACTGCGAGGCAAGCGATGCCCCGGATCCAATCGTTCCATCTCATGACGCCAGCGTAACGAGGGCCCGGTTCATGAAAGAGGGGAGGCGCGTCTTCTCCGGGGACGATTTGTCCGTCGATCCGGCGACAGATGGCTTACGAGGAGAACAGCTTCCGTGAGCGGTAGAAGTACTCGCCTCCGGAGACGAGCGAAAGGGCAATCGCAAGTCCGAGCGCGCACGACTGGGCAATCTCCCCGTTGGCGCCGAAGGAGAAGGACCGCGAAGCGAGGATGGTCAGAACCAGCACGACGTGCGAGATCGTCTTGAGCTTGCCCAGCATGCTTGCGGCGATCACTTGTCCTTCGTGAATGGCGACGATCCGCAGCCCGGTCACGAGGAACTCGCGCGCAATCAAGGTCATCACGGCCGCCGCCGACAGCTCCCCCAGCTGCAGCAACGAGATCAACGCGCCGGAGATCATCAGTTTGTCGGCGATCGGATCGGCGAACTGCCCAAACACGCTCGTTTGCTTGAAGCTGCGTGCAAGGTAGCCGTCAACCGCATCCGATACCGCAGCAAGAAAGAACAGGATGACGGCAAACAGGCGTCCGAGGTCCGAATCCGAAAGGATCAGGACCATCAGCAGTGGGACGGAGAGCAGGCGGGCGATCGTGATTTGATTGGGAATCGTCTTCAGCATACCTCGTCGCCTTGTCCCGCAGCGCGCGCTGCTTCGACGATCTGCGCCAGCGACTCCGGATCGAGCGAAGCGCCGCCGATCAATGCGCCGTCGATGTCCGGTTGCGTCTGCAGATCGCGTGCGTTGCTCGGTTTCACGCTCCCGCCGTAGAGAATCCGCGTCGCCTCGGCGCACGCCGCGCCGAACCGGTTCGCCAGTCGTTCCCGCAGGAATGCGATCGCTTCCTGGGCTTGATCGGGCGTCGCGGTCTCCCCGGTGCCGATCGCCCATACCGGCTCGTACGCAATCACGATGGGGGTCATGGCGTCGACATCCACGCCGTCCAATCCGCCTTCAAGCTGCCTGCCGAGCACAGCCGTCGTTCGGCCGGCCTTTCGTTCATCCAACGTCTCGCCGACGCAGAGAATCGGCCGCAGTCCCGCGTCGAGGGCGGCGTGCAGTTTCGCGTTGACGTCGCCGTCCGCGTCTCCGAAGAGGTGACGCCGCTCCGAATGCCCGACGAGAACGTGGCTGCATCCGCAATCCACGAGCATCCCCGCGGACACGGCGCCGGTGAACGCACCCGAGACGGCGGGGTGCAGATCCTGCCCGCCGAGGTCGATTCCGGACCCGGCAAGAAGCCGTCCGGCACGATCGAGACTGGTGAACGGCGGAAGGAGCAGAATGTCTAGATCGTGCCCCACCGCCGAGCGTTCCAGAAACCGTTCGATGAACTCCTGGGTCTCCTGCGGGGTCTTGTTCATCTTCCAGTTCCCGGCAACGAGCGGACGACGTGTCATGAACTCACCTCGCCGCTAGTATACGTGGGGGGAGTCTGCGATTCACAATTGACAAGCGCCCCGGGGAACCCTACCATCGAATCGAACCTAACTCATCATGGGGAGGCGCGAGCATGTATCCAGCCCTTGTTGCCGTCGTCGTCATCGTGATTCTGTTCTTTGTGAACGCAATCAAGATCGTCCGTGAGTATGAGCGGGGCGTCATCTTCCGCTTGGGCCGGCTCGTCGGAGCCAAGGGGCCGGGGATCTTCCTGATCATCCCGGTGGTCGACAAGATGGTGCGGGTCAGCCTTCGTACGGTAACGCTCGACGTGCCACCACAAGAAGTGATCACCAAGGACAACGTGTCGACGCAGGTGAACGCCGTGTTGTTCTTCCGCGTCCTCGATCCGAGCGCCGCCGTCGTCGAGGTCCAGAATTTTCTCGAAGCGACGCGGCAGATCGCCATGACGACGCTGCGAAGCGTTCTCGGCGGGTTCGAACTCGATCAGGTCCTCGGCGAGCGAGAGACGATTAACATGCAACTCCAACAGATCGTCGACGAGCAGACCGATCCTTGGGGAATCAAGGTCGTGAGCATGGAGATCAAGGACGTCAAGCTTCCGTCCGACATGCAGCGAGCCATCGCCCGGCAAGCCGAGGCCGAACGCGATCGCCGCGCCAAGGTCATCAACGCCGAGGGAGAACTGCAGGCCGCCACCAAGCTCGGCGAGGCCGCCGCGATCATCCAGCGCAACCCATCGGCCCTCCAACTGCGATACCTGCAAACACTCAACGACATCTCGGCCGAGAATGCCTCGACGATCGTTTTCCCCGTCCCGATCGAGCTGTTCAACTGGTTGAAGGCAAGGGAGGACTAGGGTAGCGTAGCGGTCGGGTATCCCCATGAGAGTCTATGACGTCGTTGTCGTCGGGGCCGGGCACGCCGGTTGCGAAGCTGCACTCGCCGCCAGCCGCCTTGGAGCCTCGACGGCGCTTCTTACCATCAATCTCGACGAGATCGGCAAGATGCCGTGCAATCCTGCCATTGGGGGGCCTGGAAAGTCCCAGCTGGTTAGGGAAATCGACGCGTTGGGCGGCGAGATGGCCCGCATCACGGATGCGTCGACGATTCACATTCGGCGACTCAATACCAGCAAGGGCGCGGCCATGCAGGTCCGGCGCGCCCAAGCCGATCGCGACTGCTACAAGCGGACGTGGAAGCACACCCTCGAAGGCGCGGACGGGCTGTCGATCATCGAAGGGATGGCCGACCGCGTGCTCGTGCACGAGGGCCGTGCGGTCGGTGTACATCTGCGCGAAGGACTGGAGGTCCGGGGGCGCGCCGTCATCGTTGCCGTCGGGACGTTTCTGAACGGACGGGTTCTGTTGGGCGAAACCGCCTATCCCGCCGGGCGCGCGGGCGAGCCGCCGTCCGTCGCATTGGCGCAGTCGCTCGAAGCGCTCGGCTACCCGCTGGTACGGCTGAAGACGGGCACGCCGCCGCGCGTACATCGGGCATCGATCGACACCGCCGGATTGGAGCGCCAGGACACAAGTGAAGAGCCACTGGCGTTCTCGTTCTGGAGCGACGCCCGCGTCCTTTCGCGGGACCTTCCCGTCTACGTATCGCACACGAACGAGACGACGCATCGGATCATCCAGGACCACCTCGCGGAAAGCTCGAATTACAACGGCATGATCGCCGGCGAAGGCCCCAGGCACTGTCCGTCGTTGGAGACAAAGATCGTCAAGTTTCCCCAACGAACGAGCCACAAGGTGTTTCTCGAGCCCGAGGGCGTCCACAGTTCGGAGATCTACCTGCAGGGGATCTACACCGCGTTCTCTCCGGAAGTCCAGCAGCGCATCGTGCAGTCCATTCCCGGGCTGGAGCACGCGGACATCGTGCGCTACGGGTACAACATCGAATACGACTTCATTGACCCGATCCATCTCGATGCGTCGCTGGAGTCGAGCGTCGTGCCGGGGCTGTACTTCGCCGGACAGATCAACGGGACGACCGGGTACGAGGAGGCGGCGGCGCAAGGGCTGATGGCCGGGATCAACGCGGTGCGCACGTTGATTGGAGAGGCCCCGATCGTCCTGTCCCGCGGTCAAGCGTTCATCGGCGTACTCATCGACGATCTGGTCACCAAGGGAATCACCGAGCCGTATCGGATGCTTCCGTCCCGCGCCGAGTACCGGATCACGCTGCGCGAGGGCAACGCCGACCTTCGGCTGTCGGAACTCGGGCACGATCTCGGCCTGTTGCCCGACGCGCAGTACGAAGCTGTCGTCACCCGGCGCAGGGCGCTCGAAGCGCTGTTGTCGAATCTCCACGACACCCGCGTGGGGCCTTCGGATCCGATCAACGAGCGGTTGGTCGAGCGAGGAACGCCCCCGTTGACCCACAACGGGGCCAGTTTGTTCGATCTCCTTCGGCGGCCGGGCGTTCGGCTGTCCGATTTGGCGTCGACGACGTCCGTTCGTCCGGACGTCGTGGAGGAAGCGGAAATCGAAGGACGCTACGCCGGATACCTGATGCAGCAAGAGCGAGAGATCCAGCGTCTTCGCCGGCTGGAGGACCTTCACATCCCCGACGATCTCGACTTCCGGGCGTTGTCCAACCTCTCCATTGAGGGGCGCGATCTGCTGGCTCGCATCCGTCCGCGATCGTTCGGGCAAGCCCTTCGCGTGCCCGGGGTGTCTCAGGCGGATCTGTCGATGCTGGCAATTCACCTGCGACGTTAGGCAAGCTAGTACGGCGAGAGCCGTTCCTGCGCGATCAGGCGCGTGGCCGCTCGCTGAAAAATCTGTCCGGACGTGTAGCCGCCGGATACGGGTCCCGAACGGACTTCGTCCAGAACGACCAGCATGACGTAGTCAGGCGCGTTGGCCGTGATGATGCCGGCAAACAACGACGTGTACTTGCCCTCCACGTATCCCTGTCCGGAGACGGCCTTCTGTGCAGTTCCCGTCTTGCCCGCGATCGCGAATCCGTCGACAGCGGCGAGCGTGCCGGTGCCGGATTCGACAACGGTGCGCATCAGCCCGAGCATCGTTGCCGCGGTCGCACGGGAGCACACGCGAACGGGCGCAGGGACCTCGTCCGTCTTGACGATCGTCGGCCACGGGAGAAGGCCTCCGGACGGCACTACCGACATCGCCCGCGCCAACTGAATGCCCGTCACGGCGACCGATTGCCCGATCGACGTCGCCGCCAGCGCGAGGCCGGACCAGTTCCCCACCGCACGGAGGATTCCGAATTCCTCGCCCGGGAGGCCAACCTCGGTGAGCTGGCCGAAGCCCAGAGACGTCAGCATCGCGTGAAACCGCTCTTCGCCGAGGAGTTGTGCGACGCGGATCATCCCCGTGTTGACCGAGTGCTCAATGATCTCGCCGAATGTCACGTTTCCGTACGATTCGTTGTCCGCGTTGTGCATGACGTGTCCCGACACCTCGATGCCGTCGTTCCCATTGAACGTGTCCGACGGCTCCACGACGCCCGCTTCGAGCGCGGCCAAGCCGGTGAAGACCTTGAAGATGGAGCCCGGCTCGAACAGGTAGGTCACGGCGAGGTTGCGCCGCTCGTCGGCGGTCGAGGTCCCGAACGCATTGAGGTCGTATCCCTTGTCTTGCGCCATCGCGAGCACTTCGCCGTTGTGTGGATCGAGCACGACGATCATGCCGTTCAGCGCACGGAATCGGCTGACGCCCGTCCGGATCTCCTCTTCACAGATGAACTGCAGGCCGGCGTCGAGCGTCAGTGTGAGATCCTGCCCTCGTGCGCCCGGTTCGAGCACTTCGACCTCGTACGTGCGTCCGTCGGCGCCCTCGAGGACCTGGACCACCTGCGGTGTGCCTTGCAGCTGCTCGTCGTACGCAAGCTCGATTCCTTCCAGTCCGGCGCCGTCCGTGCCCACGAACCCGATCAGGTTCGAAGCGAGCTGTCCTTGGGGGTACCAGCGTTTCCACGTATCGATGGTGATCAGCCCGTAGACGTCGGCGTCCTCGGCTCGCTGGCGTATACGCTGCGCGATATCGAACTCCACGTGTCGATCGATCCAGGTGAAGTAGGACTCTCGGGTCACCTTCGCTGCCACCTCGGATCGCGTCAACGCAAGCTCCTCGCTGAGAATCGTGATCGCAGCCTCGGGGTTGGTGAGGTTGACGCCGTCCACCGCGATCGCCATCGCCTTGATGTCAACGGCAAGGACCGTACCGTCTCGGTCGAGGATCGTTCCCCGTTGCGGCGGCAGCTCGATCGTGCGTTCTTGTGAAACCCGCGCCCGGTCGAGCCAGTACGCGTGTTGGACAATCTGAAGTTGAACGAACCGACCCAGTACAATGGCCAACAGAACGGCAAAGACAGCCAGCACGATGCGGCCGCGAACGCGCGTCACTCGATCAGTCGGTCTCTTCGGATTGTAGGGGTACATATCGGATGTCTGCGGGATCCGGCTCGGCCATCCCCAACTGACTGCGGGCGATGCGGGCAATCCGTTCGAGCGAAAACGCATCCTTGATGCGGACCTCGAGGATGCGATTGACTTCGAGATCGGCTTCCAGCGCTTCGCTGGCTTCTTCGTACGCCGCAGTGAGTTCGTGCAAGCGATTGCCTTGCCAGATGTAGAGCATGCACAGCCCGGAGATGGCGCCCGCGAGGAGGATCCCCCCCACGAGTCCGGCCCGGCTCATCGGTCCGCGCGTCCCGTCGTGCGCCGCTTCCACGGACCATCGCGTCTTGCGACTCCGTCTCCTCATCACTCACCCACGCTAGGGTACACGGGATTTCCCAGAGAAGTCGAGACATCTGTCGTGCTGCAATTGCGGCTACACGAGGCGCCGCGCCGCGCGCAGGCGGGCGCTACGTGCTCGCGGATTCGTCCCAGTCTCCGCGGCGGCCGCGCGCAGCGGCCGCGGTGTGAGGATCTCGGCTTCCACTTGCTTGTCGCAGACGCAAGCCGGCAGTTCCGGCGGACACACACAGTCCTTGGCCTTCTCACGGAAGAACCGCTTGACGGCACGGTCCTCCAGCGAGTGGAAGCTGATGACGACCATCGTGCCTCCGATCTTCAACCGATCGAACCCAGACTCGAGTCCGAGGTTCAAGGCCTCCAGTTCATCGTTGACGAAAACGCGGATCGCTTGAAACGACCGCGTGGCCGGATGAAGCCGGCCGTGATCGTACCGGGCCGGGACCGCGCCGCGAACGATCTCCGCCAGCTCGCTCGTCGTCTCAATCGGGTGTTCGTCCCTTCGGGAGGCGATCGCACGCGCGATCCGGCGTGCGTACCGTTCCTCGCCGTAGCGAAAGAGCACGTCGGCGATCTCGGACTCGGTCGCTTCGTGGATCCATGCCGCGGCGGTATGAGCCGCTTGACGATCCATTCGCATGTCAAGCGGCCCGTCGCGCCGGAAGCTGAACCCCCGCTCGGCGGTGTCAAGTTGAAGCGAGGAAACGCCGATGTCGAGCAAGACACCGTCCACCGGACCGATCTCGAGCTCATCCAGATGGCTGCCGAGGTCACGGAAGTTGCCGTGAATCAGACGGATGCGGTCCCCGTGCCGAGCCAGGCGTTTCGCCGCCCATTCGAGCGCTTCTCGATCCCGATCGATCCCGACGATTCGAAGCGTCTCGCTCGACTGCAACAGCGCGTCGCTGTGACCGCCGAGTCCCACCGTCCCGTCGACGAGGGTCTTGCCGTCCAACGGAGAGAAGGCTTGGATGACTTCGTCAAGCAGGACCGGAACGTGCAAGGCCGCGGGGTCGTCGCTCATCCTTCGCCTTCTTCGATTCCTCGCTTCAATTCGTCGACCAGTTGGAGGGCCTCCAAGGGCGTGAGGGTGTTAGGGTCGATCGTCCTCAGCCGTTGAACGACGGGATGATCCTCCGCGCCGAACAGCGGCATCGGCTCGGCCGTTCGTTCCGCCACTCCCAAGCTCGAGAGCGGCGCCTCCTGGAGAAGCCGCTCGAGGATGGCGTTCGCCACGTCGGTCACCTCTTTCGGGACCCCCGCCAGGCGGGCCACGTGCACGCCGTAGCTGCCTTTGGCCGTTCCCTGCTCCACGCGATGCAGGAACACGACCTCGTGCCCGACTTCCTTGACCGCGACATGGAGATTCTCGACGCGGGGAACTTCTTCGGACAGCCCCGTCAGCTCCTGATAATGGGTGGCAAACAGCGTTTTCGCTTTGACGCGCGTAGCCAGCTCCTTCGCCACCGCCCAGGCAATGGACACGCCGTCAAACGTGCTCGTCCCGCGCCCCATCTCGTCGAGGATGATGAAACTGCGCGCCGTCGCTCGACGAAGGATCGCCGCAACCTCGAGCATCTCCATCATGAACGTGCTGATGCCGGCGACCAGCATGTCGGACGCGCCGACCCGAGCGAAGATCCGGTCGACGATGGGCAGTCGGGCCTCGCCCGCCGGGACGAACGACCCCATCTGCGCCATCAGCACGATCAGCGCATTCTGGCGCAGGAACACCGACTTCCCCGCCATGTTCGGGCCGGTCAATACGACGAGATCCTTCGCCGGCGGGAGCGCGAGGTCGTTGGGAACGAACTCCTCCAGTCGCTCGACCACCGGATGCCGTCCGCCCCGAATCGTTAGGTCGTGCTCGTCCGTGAACGCCGGACGAACGTAGTTGTACCGGTGCGCGATGTCCGACAGGCCGAGATGCACGTCCAGTTCCGCCAGCGCATCGGCAACGGATTGAAGACTCGGGATGTGTTCGGCGAGCCGCTCGAGCGCCCGCTCGAACAGTTCGATCTCCAGCGCCTTGGCCCGTTCGTCGCAGTGGGAAACCCGTTCCTCGTACGTTTGCAGCTCCTCGGTGATGTAACGTTCGGAGTTGGCCAGCGTCTGTCGTCGTACGTAGTGGTCGGGAACCTTTTCCTGTTGCGACTTCGTGACCTCGAGGTAGTAGCCGAACACGCGGTTGTACCCGACCTTGAGGGAGGAGATGCCGGTCGCCTCCCGCTCGGTTGCTTCCAATGCCGCAATCGCCGACCGCAACGATCGGACCTCGCTACGAAGCTCGTCCAGCTCGGGATCGTAGTGCGGACGAATCAGGTCGCCGTCCCGTGCATCGACCGGAGGCTGATCGACCAGCATGCCCGAGAACTCCTCGACCAGCGGCTCCAGCTCAACCGGAGTGAGGTTCCGCTGGATCGCACGGAGGCGGTCCGGCAAGGCGGCCTGCTCGTTCGGTGCGCTCATCGCATCTCGAATCGCCGGGATCCGATCGAGCGAATCGAGCAACGCCTGGAGATCGCTCGGCCGCATCCGGTGCGCTCCCAGCTTCCCGATCAGCCGCTCCAAGTCGTGAATCTCGCCGACGCACTCTCTCAGTTGCTCGCGGAGGAGCACGGCACTCACCAGGAATTCGACGGCATCCAGCCGTGCATCCATCGCGTCCCGTGCTGTCAGCGGCGAGAGAATCCTCCGTCGCAAGCGGCGGCGCCCCATGCTGGTCACGGTCGCGTCCAACGCGTGAAGTAGCGTGCCTCGCTCCGTTCCCTCGCGCAGCGGCTTCACCAATTCGAGGCTGGCTACCGTGAATGCATCGAGATCCATCTGATCCGAGAGCGAATACGCCTCTGGCGGACGGATGTGAGACACGGCCGCTTTCTGCGTCCGTTCGACATAGGCGCGCAGCGCTCCGGCGGCGCGAAGCCCCGATTCGTGCTCGCCCAACGAGAATGGATGGGCCGCATCGAGCGCGAACGTACCCGGTGCCACACGCGTAACGAAGAAACGCTCGTCGATCTCCCCGAGCGCGTCCACATCGTGTGCCAACAGAAGTTCGCTCGGCGCACGGCGTGTGAGTTCGTCGAGCAATTCGTCGTTCGTTCCCGCCACCGTATGAAGAAACTCGCCGGTGGAAAGGTCGAGGAACGCGAGTCCGTACGGTCCTTCTCGCGTTTCTGCATCCACCGCGGCCAGGTAGTTGTTGGCTCCGGAGTCCAACAGCCCGTCTTCGAGCACAGTGCCCGGAGTGACGATGCGGACGATCTCCCGCTTGACCAGTCCCTTGGCTTCTTTGGGATCCTCGACCTGCTGACAGACCGCGACCTTGTACCCCCGGGCAAGCAGCTGCTGCATGTACGCGTCGCCTCGCCGTACGGGCACGCCCGCCATCGGATGCCCGTTGCGCGCCGTCAGGACAATGTCCAATTCCCGTGCCACGGTCTCTGCGTCATCGAAGAACGTTTCATAGAAGTCGCCCAGATGGAAGAAGAGGATGGCGTCCGGTGTCTCCGCCTTGAATCGCCAGTATTGCTTCATCATCGGGGTCTGCTTGGATGTCGCGGGCATGGAACCAGTATACGCACGCGTTTCCATCCGCCGCAACGAGTGTGTGACGTTGCTGAGCCTCCCAAAGTCCCGATGCCCAGGCGAAACCAGGGAATGACACCAAACCCTTGACATCGGAATACAAGACTGATATATTGGCAACAATTAGTTTATGGTCCTGAAAAAGGCAAACCATTCGTAAGGGTGGGGCGCAAAGCCAACGGGCCTCGACGAACGCACGTTCGTAGGGCGGCCGGGTTACCAGGGAAGGCTCTGGGAATCCGGCCGCCTTCTTTTGTGGCAGCGACAGGGAGGAAACGAATGCAGACGACGATCTACTACAACAGCGAAGATGCCTACCTGATGGCGCAGGTGGACGCCAAGGGTCGACGCGAACGCAAGAGCCGTAGCGCCGTCATCCTGTCGATCCTTGAGGACTACTTCGAGAGCGACAAGCGCCTCGGCGAGATTCTCGTCGACCTGGGTGTTCTGACGCATTCGGACCTTTCGAAGGGGCTCGAACTCCAGAAGACGCAGTTCGCCGACAAGCTCCTGGGTGACATCCTGCTGGAAGAGGAGTATGTCACACGGGAGGCCGTCGAACGAGCGCTGATGATTCAGGACCGGCAGCGCGAGGAAGTAGGCCATGATTGAGTCTTTACATCGAGGGAATTCTCACTATCATAGTCATGCACTGAGACTGCAAGGGCAAACCACTCGTGAGGGTGGGACGCAAAGCAACAGACCTCCACGGACTCTGAGGGGACGTCCTGCAGGCAGCTGGGCTACCAGCCTCATGGGAGGAGGAACCATGGCAGTCCAATCGGTGCCGAATCAGAACGGCCAATGCAACACGAAGCACAATGTCCCCCACAGGTCACACGTATCCGCACGAAGGGGCATCTTCGCACAGATCCTGCACTCTCGGCTGGGTCGGTCTGCCTTGCTTGTCTCCTTACTTCTCCTTGTTTTGCTTCCGTCCGGCCTTCAGGTTAGTGCTGATTCGGATGACTACGTGTCGGTCGAGAAGTCGATTTCAGATCTGATTGGCTGCCGAGAATGGGAGGTCACGATTACGGTGACCGGAGGCACGGTCCCAAGGAAGCCGATGGACGTAGTCTTCGTCATCGACGAGTCGTTGTCGATGCAGGGCTCAGAGAACGCGGTGGAAAACGCCGTGGAAGGATTCATCGACCAGATGAATCTCACCGGCAATTACCCGGACAGCGACCGAGTCGCGATCGTGTCCTACAGCGATACGGCAAGCGTAGAATACGCGTTGTCGGACACAGCACCCAGCTCAGTCAGTGTCGATCCGACTGGATACACATGCATCGAGTGCGGTGTGATCACGGGAAACGCGCAACTCCCAGCGTCATCGGATCCGTACCGGGTAACGGTCCTGATTCTGTTGACGGATGGCGTGCCCAACAAGACAGCTAGCGGCTCGACGTGTGGTTATGGAGGGTCGATCTCATGCCCGAGTTCCTGGACCTCCTGCATGACGGCCGCCGTCAATGCGGACACGAGCCGTGCCGACATGGTCTTCGCCATTGGCTACAACTACGACAACGTTTGCAGCCAAGCTCAAGGGTTTGCCGAGGATGTCATTGAGCAGATCGGGGCCAGCGGGTGGTATTTGGGAACCACCAGCGACATCTCGAATGTGTTCAACCAGATCTTCGCACTCGCGACCACTCCCAATGTCGGAAGTGATCTAACACAGATAGATGTCGTGTCTTCAGGATTCGAGATTATCCCCGGCACCGCGAATCCAGCGGCCGACTCCGTTGACTATGGTACCGGCACCATCATTTGGGAATTCGATCCCTTGGCGGCCGGAGAGACAAAGACATTTACCTTCCACATTACTGCGCCGACAATTTCTGCCGGAACGTACACAGCCAACGACTCGACCACGTTGAGTTACACGGACTACCTGGGAAGAGACCAAGAACTCTCGATCTCCACCCAACCTACAGTCGCAGTCCCCGCACTGCCGGAAGCGGTTGCGGCTCTCGCTACTGGTGAAGACCTAACGAAGTGCTACACCGGGGGCCTTGTCTCGTTCAATCTGGACGGTACGGGTTCGACGGGGGATGGCCTCTCGTACCTCTGGAGTGCTGGCGCTGGAGTCACGATCACGGGCGCGGACACGGCGACACCCACGGTGTCATTCGTCGGCCCGGGAAGCGAGCCGATCACTCTTATCGTGACAGACCAGTATGGGTGTGTCGCCAGCGATATCGACACACTGACACCGGCGATTGTGGACTGCGGCGCCGATCTCGCTATTGAGAAGAGTGACGACGCCGACCCGATCATGATCGGCAATCAACTAGCCTACACGATTGTTGTCTCTAACAACGGTCCGAGCAATGCAACCGGTGTCGTGGCCGTCGAGACACTCCCCGCCGGTGTCACCTATATAGATGACACACCAACACAGGGAACGTACGACAGCAACAGCGCGGCGTGGACGATCGGTAGTCTCGCCAGTGGCGCCTCGGCGACCCTTGAATTGATCGTCAGCGTGGATCCTGACACGATCGGAACGATCACAAACCACGTTTGCGTATCCGGGGACCAACTCGATCCGGTCAGCGAGAACAACTGCGCCGATGAGCCCACAACGGTGATCGACGTTCGGTTGTCGCTCGATCCGGCGACCGCCACCAACCAGATCGACGATCCACACCTGTTCACCGCAACCCTCGAATACACGGTGAATGGTTACGATTGGCTGCCGGTGTCCGGTGAGACGATCAACTTCACCATCACCAGCGGCGTCGGCTCACTCAGCAGTTCCTCCGCGGTGACCAACGGCGCGGGACAAGCAACCGTCACCCTAAACTCGAGCGAGGTCGGCTCGACCGCCGTTCAGGCGTCGTTCGTCGGTGACGTCGCCGAGGCGTCCGCCACGGCGGGCGACTCTGCCGACAAGGATTGGATCGACATCCGGCTGTCGCTCGATCCGGCGGCCGCCACCAACCAGATTGGCGATCCACACGTGTTTGCCGCGACCCTCGAATACACCGTGAATGGTTACGACTGGCTGCCGGTGTCCGGTGAGACGATCAACTTCACCATCACCAGCGGCGTCGGCTCACTCAGCAGTTCCTCCGCGGTGACCAACGGCGCGGGACAAGCAACCGTCACCCTAAACTCGAGCGAGGTCGGCTCGACCGCCGTTCAGGCGTCGTTCGTCGGTGACGTCGCCGAGGCGTCCGCCACGGCGGGCGATTCGGCCGACAAGGACTGGATCGATGTTCGGTTGTCGCTCGATCCGGCGACCGCCACCAACCAGATCGGCGATCCGCACGTGTTTACCGCGACCCTCGAGTACACCGTGAATGGTTCCGACTGGCTGCCGGTGTCCGGTGAGACGATCAACTTCACCATCACCAGCGGCGTCGGCTCACTCAGCAGTTCCTCCGCGGTGACCAACGGCGCGGGACAAGCAACCGTCACCCTGAACTCGAGCGAGGTCGGCTCGACCGCCGTTCAGGCGTCGTTCGTCGGTGACGTCGCCGAGGCGTCCGCCACGGCGGGCGACTCCGCCGACAAGGATTGGATCGACGTCCGACTGGATCTGACGCCGGAGACGGCAACAAACAACGTCGGCGATCCGCACGTGTTTACCGCGACCCTCGAATACACCGTGAATGGTTCCGACTGGCTGCCGGTGTCCGGCGAGACGATCAACTTCACCATCACCAGCGGCGTCGGCTCACTCAGCAGTCCCTCCGCGGTGACCAACGGCGCGGGACAAGCAACCGTCACCCTGAACTCGAGCGAGGCCGGTTCGACCGCCGTTCAGGCATCCTTTGCCGGTGACGTCGTCGAGGCAACCGCAACGGCCAGCGATTCCGCCAACAAGGATTGGATTGGTGTGCGCTTGACACTCGCGCCGGATACCGCCACCAACCAGATCAACGATCCACATCTGTTTACAGCGACGCTTGAATACAACGATGGTTCCGGGTGGTCGCCGCTTGTCGGCAAGACGATCGATTTCGCGATCACCAGCGGCGTCGGCTCGCTCAGCAGCCCGTCCGCAACCACTGACGGAAATGGTGAGGCCACGGTGACTATGTCTTCGTCTACCGTCGGCTCGACGTCCGTTTCGGCATCGTTTGACGGCATTGCTGCTGGCGCCTCTGCAACAGCCAGTGACTTCGCGACCAAAGATTGGATCGACGTCCGACTGTCCCTCGATCCGTCAGACGCCACCAACCAGATCGGCGATCCACATCTGTTTACGGTGACGCTTAAGTACACGGTGAATGGCTCCGACTGGCTGCCACTGTCCGGCAGGACGGTCGACTTCGCAATCACCAGCGGCGTTGGCTCACTCAGCAGTTCGTCCGCGGTGACAGACGGCGCAGGGCAAGCAACGGTCACACTGAATTCGAGCGAGGTTGGCTCGACCGCCGTTCAGGCGTCCTTCGCCGGTGACGTCGTCGAAGCAGCTGCGACAGCAGGCGATTCCGCAACCAAGGACTGGATCGACGTCCGGTTGTCCCTCGCCCCGTCGACCGCCACCAACCAGATCGGCGACCCGCACCTGTTCACGGCGACGCTTGAATACACGAGAAACGGTTCGGACTGGTTGCCGCTGTCCGGCAAGACGATCAACTTCACCATCACCAGCGGCGTCGGTTGGCTCAGCAGTTCGTCCGCAGTGACGAACGGCGCAGGGCAAGCAACCATCACCCTGAACTCGAGCCAGTCTGGCTCGACCGCCGTCCAGGCATCCTTCGCAGGTGACGTCGCCGAGGCGTCCGCAACGGCCAGCGATTCCGCCAACAAGGATTGGATCGGTGTGCGCTTGACACTCAAGCCGGATACCGCCACCAACCAGATCAACGATCCACATCTGTTTACGGCGACGCTTGAATACACGTTGAATGGCTCCGACTGGCTGCCGGTGTCCGGCAAGACGATCAACTTCACCATCACCAGTGGTGTCGGTTGGCTCAGCAGTTCGTCTGCAGTGACGAACAGCGCAGGCCAAGCAACCGCCACCCTGAACTCGAGCCAGCCTGGCTCGACGGCCGTTCAGGCATCCTTCGCAGGTGACGTCGTCGGAGCAGCTGCGACAGCAGGCGATTCCGCAACCAAGGACTGGATCGACGTCCGGTTGTCCCTC
>Ga0272441_10006090_pt1 | contig 20493 bp, 22 predicted proteins | sample SSMProp6N_FD_193582 | JGI IMG/M metagenome (GOLD analysis project Ga0272441, IMG submission 193582) | Marine sediment archaeal communities from Little Sippewissett salt marsh, Falmouth, MA, United States - SSM-Prop-6N | ecosystem: Environmental > Aquatic > Marine > Wetlands > Sediment ...
CCAAGGATATGGTTCGGAATAAAAGGCACCATCCAATAGAAAACGACAAACGGTAATAAAAGCAAAAAAAACAAGGAGAAATAACGGGAGGGTAAAAAACGAGAAAAAATCATCTTTTGTGGCCCCCAAAATCTATATCTCATGATCAGTCGTCGCATGTGCGGTGTTCCTTAAGACGGCCAATTGGCACCCTTTAAAACACATAAAAAGGATCCTGATTGGCACAAGGCGCATATATGTCGGCTTTTCAAAAAGGTAACACATGACTCAAGGGAGGCATGAATTGTGGCTATCGATTCCTAATCTGCCCTTTCCTCATAGAAATCCGACAAACCCATACACCCTAGGGCTAATGGCAATACTTTATTTCTTTTCTCGCCAACAGCCTGTAACCTCTTACTTTACATCCTTTTCCTCAGTATACCACCGCCCGGGAGCTATGAAAATCCAAAGAAAGAAAAAGCACATGACCGAGGGGATCATGTGCGGGATTTAGGGGCAAGTTAGATTAGGGCTCCGTCCCCTATTATGCCCTATTATTGAAGGTATCCCAGTGATCGCAACTCTTCTAGATCTTCTGCAGTCACGTCAAAATCTTTATCTAATGACTTATCCAAAGCATCCGCTGAATGAACAATATTGGAGTCGAACGCACGATCTCCATCTGGGTCATAACAGCCTGAAGACTCCTTAAATCTTGGTAATAATGGGGTTGAGCAGCGGGTGTACCGAGAAAGAGAGTCCTCTAGTTTTCGGGTCAACCAAGGCTTAACATTTTGAAGATCATTTTGCTCATAAGGATCTTCCTTTAGATTGAACAAGCCAATAATCTTATTGAGTTCCGTGTTTTTGATCAACTTATAATCCCCCTTTATCAGGCTGTGTTTCACATATCCCCGAATAGCTGTTGCGCTGAGAATAGGTTTCTCTTCCCAATCTTTGTGCGTGATCAATGGCCACAGGCTTTGTCCGGTGAAGTCATCCCCATGATCAGATTCTGCTCCAAAAATTTCAACAAGTGTTGGAAAAATATCAATAAGGCTGACTTTTTCTGTAAAATATACCCCCTTTCCTCCGGGAAGATACACTATCAAAGGGATCCTAAGTAATTCATCATATAGTGTGCATCCATGCCAATAGCCTCCGTGATCCAGAAATTCCTCTCCATGATCCGCAAGGATAATAATTACTGATTTTTCAAAAAGGCCTTTCTTCTTAAGATCATTAAGCATCAATCCCAAGTAGTGGTCGGCATAGGCAATTTCACCGTCATAATTAGCCTTCATCTCATCAATCTGTTCTTGATTAAGGACCACGCATTTATCCCGGCTTTCGCAGGCTAATTTCATCTCCGAACGAGGTATCGGGAAAAATTTTTTTAATACACGATAAGGAGATAATTCTGGAGTGATACTAAAAAACGGATGATAGATATAATCATTATGAGGTTCTCTGGCATGAATAAAAAGAAAAAATGAATTTTCTTTATTATTATCTATCCACCGGGAAGCTTCTTCAAAAAGTATTCTGGCATTTGTTTTAAAGTAAGTTTGTTCTTGAAAATTTTTTAAAATATTAAATTTGAAATGCGAAGATGACACAAATGCTGCTGTTAAATATTTTTTTTCATTAAAGAACTCTTGAATAGTATAAAATTTATTTTTGAGATACCCAATTGAAGACCCACCATAAATCATATGCTCAGTAGGTAATTTGGAAGTCATCAATGAGGCCATAGCGGGCCGGGTGGAGGAAGCAGGACTATAGGCATTTTTAAAAATAATTGAGTCTTTTGCCAAATGATCAATATTGGGAGTGGTATCGCGGAAATATCCATAACATCCGACATGATCGGACCTTAAAGCATCAATGACAATAATTATAACATTGCAATCATGACAGGAATATTTTGAAGAAATATAAGACTTCCGCCACAACTTATTCCCTGGGGTGTAAAGAAAAAAGAATGCAAGAGCCGCTAGAAAAAAAAAGATAAATATATTTCTGAAAAATTTTATTTGAAAAAAATGTCTTTTGCGATCATTCATTTTTGAAAACATCGTTTTCTTCGCCATTTTTCTTATATATCTCTAAAAATTATTTTCTGATGGCCTTCTCATTCACCGCCGATATTAAAATCATGTTTCTGACAATCAATCGTATAAATAACGCCATTGTCGTCAGTATTAATACAATGATAGAGAGTCATTGAGGAGTTTTCTCGATACCATTGTCTATTGAAACAAATCAGATGCTCCATGCTGAAGAACTGCGTATGAAATGATTATACACGAACCGTGGAAGAAATATCAATTTCTTTCGGGCTTTTGAGGAATAAACGGGAGGCTACGGGACAAACCGAATTTCCTCAATACTTTTCAGAATAATCGGGCTCCCCCACCCGACACGTGGATGCAGAGCAGACACTGTCCCGACAACGACGAAGCGTTGTCGGGGCACAATTTAACTTCCCAAAAGACAAAAAACCTCTTCCCTTTCGGGTTAAGAGGTTTTTTGCTATAGGAGTTAAATGGTGGAGGTGCGGGGAGCAGGGATTGTCGATATCATAACTTTTTGTTTATCAATACCTTCCATCATATTCCATCTATTTCACCACATAAAAAACCACATTAAAATTATTTTTTGTTACCACTTGAAGTTATAAACTACATACATAATCAATAATAGGAAACCAAAAAGGCAAAAGTAATAAAACCCAGCCAATGAATATAATAAATGGCCCTGGAGTTGGGCTAGTGATATACACTCGAAACCAGCCTGTGAAACTACCAATCTCCTCACCGAAAAATATACACCCAAGGGGCAATATTAAACTTGTTAGCACTTGAAATAATCCTTGAAATCCGCCCCCAACAATACCAACGATTATATAAAGCAATGAAAGTATAAGTGCCCAAAATTTACTCTTAGAATCAATTTCGAAGTTAGACCAAATAGATTCGTTGTATTCATATTGAAAATTTTGATTCTCTTGATAATATTTATAAATATTTGCTTTTCTAACGGCAGGGTCCTGATTAATATTCCATCCGTCTGTTCCTTCATCATATATTTTTCGTTTATTTGGGTCGGATAAAACTTGGTAGGCTTCCGAAATCTCTTTAAATTTGCTTTCCGCTTCCTTTTTTAAACCCTTGGGGACACGGTCAGGATGATATTTTAAGGCCAAAGAACGATACGCTTTTTTAATTTGCCTTAATGTTGCATCCCTCGGAATTTTTAATATTTGGTAGTAATCTTTATTCATATTATTTCCTACCTCAAATCCTTTATACCGCAACCACCACAAAAAAACCACACAAAACGCAAAAATCCGCATTGGTTATGTGTGGCGAGAAAATGAGCCGATTTCTTAACTTATTGTATTGAAATAACTTAAAGATGGTGGAGGTGCGGGGAATCGAACCCCGGTCCTTGGGTGTCACCCTATAGGCCTCTACATGCTTAGTTTGTTCTTTAATCTCATCCCGTCCGCCTCAACAAACAAAGTCAGACAGAACCAGCCTTATGGGATCTCATCCCGCAAGAGCAGGCCTCCTGCAGGACCAGCCTGCTAAATGTCCTCTCATCAGCCCGCAGGCGCCACTGACAAAAGGGCCTCACTTATTAATTAAGCGAGGACAGGTTCGCCCTCGAAGATCGGGTTAACGATCTCGTTGGCTTTAGCGAGTATTGATTCGCCATTTGTGTGTGCCCGGATGATTAACGAGGCCAACCAGGCGTCCTCGGCATGCCACCTATACGATGTCTCACTCAAGTCGAGACCAGTCACCCCCATATTGCGTATATCGTATAGCGTTAAGGGTATGGCGTGTTAAGAAAGAACGAACAATTATTTCTTCGGCCAGTTCGGATAGTTTTTATTTCTCTTTAATTCACGGACAAAAGCATTCGCTTCTTCCAGCCATTGCAGGCGCTGAGCGTAAGTGGTTTTAGTGACCCAAAATTCTAAATGCTCATGCGGCTGATATTTTGATTTCTTATTATTTTTAATCATTTTTAAGATTTCTTTATCTTGGCGATGGCCCGCAACTGGACTATATCGTCGTTGTCTTTTCCCCGCCCAGAACTTCCTTTTATTTTAAGCAAATGTCGAATCGATACTACCGGGATCGTTACTTTATCGATCCGGACTTTCTTCTTATCCCTTTCCAATTGTGCGAAAGGCAACGGTTCCTCAATAAACATGTCGATCAAATCAAACGGCGGTTTCTTTTGAACGAATGAAAAAACCACCATGCCTTTTTCTCCCTTACATTTCTTAAAATGCTCCTTTTTAACAAATTCCTCTTTCGACACCGTGACCTTGGGTGCATAGCCTGCCTTATCGAGAGCGTCAAAGAGCCGGGCCAAATTGGATTTGTTCAAAGCGACGATAATATCCAAGTCTTTTGTAAAACGTTGATACCCGTGCAAAACAACCGCGACTCCGCCGGCCACGACATATTTGACCCGGGCCTTATTCAATGCCTTAAAAACCTCTCCGTAGAACATATATTGTTGGTCTCCAGACTGTTTCTATTATAAAATACCGGGCTTTATTTGGCAAATCGCGAAATATCTCTAATCGAGTTTACCGCCTCCGCACCCGTAGCGCGCGTTTCAGCCCGCGTTCAATTGTACGCTTCTTAATGCTTTCCCTTTTATCAAACTGCTTCTTTCCCCGCCCCAAAGCCAATTCAACCTTAACCAAACCCCGGTTATTGATATAAAGTTTGGTAGGAATAAGGGTCAACCCCGTGCTTTGAACCTGTGTCGTTATCTTGGATATCTCTTTCTTATGCAAAAGCAGTTTGCGGGGCCGGTCAGGGGCCGGATTCATATAACTGGCTTCTCTGTAAGGATTTATGTGCAAATCATGAAGAAAAATTTCCCCCTTTTCAACAACCGCATAACTATTTTTGAAATTTACCAACCCGGCCCGGATGGATTTAACCTCAGCGCCTTTTAACGCAATCCCGCATTCCCATTTCTTCTCGAAGAAATAGTCTCGGAAGGCTTTCCGATTTGTTGCTGTAAAATTTGAACTCATTATCTAGGTCAAAGGTCAAAGGTGAAAGGTCAAGGAAAAGTAAAGCGAGCAGGGAATGCTGAGGTGTGAATGAAGCCAAGCGACCTGCCCGCCCCGGCTGACGCCGGAGGTGGCGGGCCGGGGAACACCGAAGCATTCCCTGCGAGCCCCTTAAACCATTGCCCCTTCCCCCTTGAGCTATTGAAATGCATTATAACAACCAAACCCGTTTTGGGCAATGCTGTTGACAGGCGAAAAGTTTGAAGATATACTATTTTAACTTTATCGCGATCTTTTATAAATAATGCACCGGGATGGCGAATACCAATCTACCTTAAATTTTTTTTGATAGGATTGGGATCCGCCATCCCGGCATTTTACCTTTTAAAACATTTAGAAAAAAATGCCGGGATGGCGAAACTGGTAGACGCGCACGTTTCAGGGGCGTGTGGCCTTACGGCCATGAGAGTTCGACCCTCTCTCCCGGCACTTTTTACCACCACCTTCTTTCACCGCTTGCATGCCAACCAAGCAAAAAACACTACTCATCGTCCTTTGCCTTTTTTTCATCAGTTTCATCCCTAAATTGACCCTGATGTATCCCGGCCCTCTCCACCTTGACTCCCTGGAATTAGCATTAAAATCAAAAGATACACTGACCACCCGCACCATCGTCTATTCCCACGGGAGCGGATACCCGTTGGCAACGCTTATCAGTGCCGGATTCATCTGGCTGGCCGGATATCTGTCCATCAACGACCCTGTTCTAATCATAAATTTTATGAATGTTTTCCTTAGTTCGCTCGGCACTATCCTCTTCTTTCTTCTCCTCAAACAAATCTTCAATGAAAAGACCGCCATCCTCAGTTGTATCATCTTATTGCTGAATCCCCTCATCCTGCACATATCCCTATACGGGAACAGTCAATGGATAAGCCTTATTTTACTGATGACGGGATTCCTTTTCTTTTTCCGTTATTTACAACAACGCCATTGGGGAACCCTCGTCTTCAGTGCCCTTTCTTTTGGGCTCCTCGCGGCTGCGCGACTGCAGGATTTCCTGGCCTGTTTGGTCTCCCTCATTGCTATCTTAATATTCTCGCTCCAACCGGGCCGTGAAGACCAGGCTCCATCCGCGATTAAGTCTGATACAAAAATTGGACTCCGAGACGGCATACTCTTTTTATCCGTCATTGTCCTCACGGCACTACCCTTCTATTGGCCTCTGATTCTCGAAATTTTCTCCGAAACACCCTCGGATTATTACCACATCTATTTCCATGAACACACTACAGAGTCTATTAAAAACTTTTCTTTACTGCACCTAAGCAATCAACTTGTTTATCTTTTTAGGATTAATTCCATCCCGGGCGGCATGGCCGGATTGGCCGGTCTGGTACTTATATTTAAAAGACATCGCCACTTAGGAATTATTTTTGGTTTGCTGATATTTGTTCCTGTCTTGCTCGGCGGCGGCCTGCTTTACAGTAAACCCAGACATTTTCTGCCCGCCCTGCTGTTTTTTTGCATTCCGATCGGATATTTTTACAACTATTTTCTAAAAAGCCGCAAGATCCCCAACCTAATTCTTCTCGGTGTGCTGTTTTTATCGCTCGGCATCAATATCGTCTGGGCCTTCCCTTATATCCAACTTAACCATAACCATGATTTCGTGGGTGAATACTACCGCTGGATTTCCGAAATCACCGAACCGAACGCCTATATTGTTATTCACTCGCCTTCCCGATATTTTGTCAAGCATTATGCCGAACGCCAATCCCTGCCTGTTCCGGTTTCGACCCGATTAGAGCTTGAAGTAAGACAGCGCCTAAAGGTATCTATCGATGAAAAATTAGATAATAATATTCCGGTTTATATCCCCCTTTTGGGCCTCCAAGGGTATGCCGAGAGCTTTGATTTTGACGACTTCATTTTACAAAATTACACTCTTATTTATGTTGGGGAAAGATTGAGCTCGGACTGGCACACGGAAACCATCAGACCGAACTTATTCAACAACCCCCTTTTCCGGATAACAAAATCCTCAGACAACAAATAATTGCTTGATCTGCAGTCCCGATCATATATAATTCGTAAATATCAGCTCTCATGAAAGGCGAATCCATGAAAACTCAGATACTGGTGATCGGCGCCGGGCCCGGCGGATACACCGCAGCATTTCGCGCGGCCGACTTGGGACTTAAGGTCATGCTGGTTGATGCCCAAAAAGATCCGGGAGGGGTTTGTCTTTTCCGCGGATGCATCCCGACCAAGGCTTTGTTGCACGCGGCGAAGCTGATCACCCAATGCAAAGAATCCGCGGATATCGGCATTACCTGCAATGACATCCGGATCGAGCCCTCAAAAATTAACGCCTTCAAGGACGGCGTCGTCAATAAGCTGGCCGGCGGTTTAAGCCAGCTGGCCAAGGCACGCCATATCGATTTCATCCAAGGCCGGGCACAATTCCTTGATTCTCATACCGTTTCGATCACTGGTATGGACGGGCAGGAAACAACCGCATCCTTTGATCACGCGGTTTTAGCACCCGGTTCCGCTCCGGTCCAGCTGCCTTTTGCTCCCTGGTCCAGACAGATCATGCCGTCCGGACCGGCCTTAAACGTCGATTCGGTTCCCCAATCGCTGTTGATCATTGGCGGTGGATATATCGGGCTGGAATTCGCCACCTTTTACTCGGCCTTGGGGACACAAGTCACGATCGCCGAAATGATGCCGGATATCCTGCCGGGGGCTGACCGCGACGTCGTTGCGGTCCTGAAAAAAAGATTATCTACCCGTCTGGCGGCCATCCATACCCGTACAAAAGTCAGTTCTATCGAACGAAAACAGGACTCCTGCGCGGTAACTTTTGAAGATCAGGAGAGCAAAAAATCAAATGCGGAATTCGAAAAGGTCCTAGTAGCCGTCGGCCGTGTGCCTTTCACTCAGGATCTCGGACTGGAAAAGACCAAGATCAAGTGCGATGAAGCCGGGTTCGTAAAGGTTAACCCGCAACGCCGGACGACCGACCGGGCGATTTATGCCGTCGGGGACATCACCGGCCAACCCCTGTTGGCGCACAAGGCCTCCCATGAAGGCTTAGTCGCCGCGGCGAATATCGCCGGCAAGGAGAAGGCCTTCGATTCCGCGGCCATCCCGGCGGTGGTCTTCACTGATCCGGAAGTGGCCTGGTGCGGTCTGACCGAGACCGCGGCCAAAGAAAAAAATATCCCTGTTAAAATCTGTAAATTCCCCTGGATGGCTTCGGGACGTGCGATGACGTTAAATCGCACCGACGGTCTGACCAAGATCGTAGCTGATCCCCAAAGCGGGCGGGTTTTAGGCATGACGATTGTTGGGGAATCGGCCGGGGAAATGATCTCAGAAGGGGTCTTGGCCATAGGTCAAAAAGCGACCGTTGAGGACATCATGTCAACCATCCACCCCCATCCCACGCTTTCGGAAACGATCCCGGAGGCGGCGGAAGCATTCCATAATTTAAGCCTGCATATCTACCGTTCGCGAACCTGACAAGGAGCCGCCGCAGCCGGTTTCGGTTGAAAATCAAAGGTGAACTGATCCCCTGGTTTCAAAGACAGGCTTTGCGCCTCCCCGGCATTCAACTCAAGTGCAAAACGGGCCGGAACCTCAGGATTATAGATCGTGCAAGGTTCTTTCGTACACGGAGGCACGGCGTTTTCGATATGCAAGACTTTTCTATTGTTATCCAACCAGATGATATCCAGCGGGATCAACGTTCTCTGCATCCACATCCCGTGCGGGCCGACCGCCTCAAAGACAAACAACATACCCTGACCCGAAGGTAAAACCTTACGGCTCTTGAGCCCCTTGGCGCGGGAGATGCACGTATCGGCAACTTCAACTTGATAACAAGCGGAGTTAAAACAGACCTGCCTTATTTCAAGCGCAGCATCAGACTCCTGGGCCGGTGCCGCTTCCTGGGCCCGTGCGACACTGTTTATTAAAAATAATAAAACCAAAATTGCGATTCCCCGTAATACTTTCATCATGCCATCCTTTCTTTAAATGTTGAAAATTTCACTCCGAGCCCATGAGATTCAAATAATCCCGAAAGTCCATATGCCCGCGAATCTGCGTGTTCAAAGCGGCGATACGCTCGTTGGGATACGGATGGGTCCGAAAATAATTGATCGGCCTTACCTTTTCTAAACTTTCCTCTCTCAAAATTTCGAGGACCCGGATCATGCCTTGCGGATCATATCCGGCCGCCTGAGTGTATTTAACCGCCAACCGATCGGCCTCAAACTCATCCTGCTGGGAATAAGCCAAAAATGCGGTCAAGTATAATGCGTTCACGCCCTGAGTCACCGCTGCGCTACCTGTCTCGACCGCCAATATCTGCAATAGGGTGTATCCATACGAGGCTTGCAGCCTTTTCATGGCATGTTTAGCGGTGATATGTCCGATCTCATGAGCGATCACTCCCGCCAGTTGGTCATCGTTATCGATTTTGTCCAACAAGCCTTTAAAAACATAAATATATCCGCCGGGGAGACTCACCGCGTTGACCTCGTCCCGGTCGATAATACGGACCGTATAAACCACATCCTGACGGTCAGCCACCGGCTCCAGCCGATCCATAATCGCCTGTACCCGCTCATTGGCATCCCGGTCCGGGACTAATTTATAATTTTGTTCCAATTGACGGGAGATCGCCTGGCCGATCTTAATCTCTTTTTCCGTTCCGTATAACAGGGTTTCCTGCCGGCCGGTGGCCAGATTATACTCGGACACACATCCGCATAACGCAAAAGACATTATAAACAAAGCCGCATGACGGAGCATAATTCATCTTACATAAGGTCGATACCGAAGTCCTTCAGCATAAGCCGCAATTTAGCCATAGGTAAGCCAATCACGTTGGTATAACACCCCTCGATACGGCGGATGAACATACCGCCCCGGCCTTCGATATCAAACCCGCCGGCCTTGTCCAACGGATGCATCTTAGCATGATAACGGTTGATCTCAACATCGGAAAGACGCGACATGTAAATCTTTGTCTTCTCGTAATCGTCGATCATCCGGTCGGATGCCGCATCTGCAATCGCAACCCCAGTATACACCCAATGCGGCTGCGAAAACAAGGTTTTGAGTATCCGTTTGGCATCCTTCAAGTTTCGCGGCTTGCCAATGATTTTATTATTCCCTAAATAAACTACCGAATCCGCGGCAATGACAATACCCCGCCCGATACGACTGGCTACATCCTTGGCCTTGCGCCGGGCATTTTCCCGGACCAGATCAGCACAATTGGTCCGGATTCGGTCCAGTTCTTGGGCCCGGCTGACCTTGACCCGGAAAGGAACATGCGTCAATTTTAAAAGATTCTTTCTCTGCGCCGAAGCCGAAGCCAGGATGAGAGGGACAGATGTATCTCGGGACAAAAATCAACCTTTCAGAAATTCTTCGATATCATATATTGCTGTTAATTCACACCCCTGGGCCGCCAAAGCCGTCCGGGCGCCTTCATTGCGGTCGACCAGGCAAATCGCCTTAACCGTAAGTATTTCTTCCCGGGCCAACACGGCGATCGCCTCCACAAAGGCCTTACCGGTCGTGGCCACGTCGTCGATCAGGATGACCCGGCTGCCCGGTTTCATCGGTGGGCCTTCGATCTGCTGTCGTTTTCCATGGGCCTTGGGAGCCTTCCGGATAATAAAGGTATGAACCGGAGTGCCGGCCTGGTGACAAAGGACGCCGATCGCTCCCAGCATCGGATCCGCACCTAATGTCGGTCCACCGATGGCATCAAATGTCTCATCTTTGATCAGATCGAGAATAATCTTCGCGCAAAGATAAGCACCCTGCGAGCTTAGCGTGACCCGCCGGGCATCCAGGTAATAATCACTTTCTTTACCGGATGATAAAACGATCTTCTCCCGAAAAAAAGCATTCTTTCTTAACAGGGCAAAAAGTTCCGCCCGCTCCTGACTATTTTGGCGTTGATCTCCCATCGGCTTTCTTAACCTCCCTGATAGATATTAAGGAGTTATCTGAGGGACTTGTAATTCACGCTTCTTGATTTCCAATAATAGATCGGTGCGAAATCGCAATAGGGCTTTGTATTTATTATATTCGTTCGGATTATTAAACCCCGCGGTTTCATGAAAGGTCTGACTGGCCTCAAGCTCGATCATCACATCGATAAATTTATCGATCAGCTGCTCATCGGTGAGTGCGGCAATGGCTGCTTTGTCTAATGTCGACACATCCGTTAAGAATGCACCAGCGTCAGTGATCCATAAAGTTTGGAGAAGCAGCAACCCGATCATAACCGCGAATCCCAAGATCATCTTGCTTCTTTTCATCCTCACCATTTCACCCTCCTTTAATCCTTATTCGAATTCCTTGATATTATACAAGCACTTCTATGCCAGGTCAAAGAGGGAAATGCAACAATGCCACATCCTCACACGGCCGTCAAATCACATCAATTCCTTTCCTGATAACCTTTTGTTAATCTGGCCAGTGATTTTCTTGACATCATTGCCTCCCAATGGACAACATGCTACAATATCATCCGTGATAAGAGACATCTGGACGGGGTTGATAAACCTGGTCTACCCCCGGTTGTGTATAGCCTGCCGCCAGTCTCTTCCCGATACCAAACCTTCCGATCCCCTTTGTCCGGCCTGCCGTCATCGCATCCAACTAAACCGGCCGCCTTTTTGCCGTCAATGCGGACGGCCGATAACTTCATTCCGGAGAATTTACTGTCCTCCCTGTCAACTGGAGATCCTGCCTTTTGACCGCGCGTGGTCGGCAACGATCTATGACGAAACCATGCGTCATTTAATCCACTTATTCAAATACGGGAATAAAACCGCGCTCCGGCACACCTGGGCCGAAATCCTGACAGAGTTCATCTCCAGTTATCATCTTCCCATTAAGGATTTCGATCTTTTGGTGCCAGTCCCCCTCCATCGGTCCCGCTTGCGCCAGCGCGGGTACAATCAGGCCGATCTTTTAACAAATATCATCGCCCGGCAATACCAAATCCCTTCCACCAATCAAATCATCTTCAGATGCCGCAACACGCAGAATCAAGCCCGGCTATCTCCAAAAGAACGCTGGACAAACCTTCAGGGCGCCTTTAAAATAAAAAAATCATCTAGTCTTATTAATAAGAATATTCTTATTATTGATGATCTACTCACAACCGGAGCCACGACCTCCGGTATGGCATCATTATTAAAACAGGCCGGAGCTGCGCATGTATCGCTTTTAACCCTGGCCGTTACACCCCGATCAAAATGAAAATCCTGCGTCAGTATATTTTGCTTGAATGCGTTGTGCCCTTCTTTGTGGCTTTGGGGGTCTTAACCAGCGTCTTCATCCTGGGGAACCTCATCCAATTGGCCCACATGGTGATCAACAAGGGCGTCAGCCTCACCACCGTTTCAAAAATTTTCATACTTTATATTCCGGTTCTGCTGGGATACACCTTGCCCATCGCTTGCCTGATCGGGATCATCCTGGCCTTCAGCCGGCTATCCGCCGATAACGAGATCCTAGCCCTGCGGGCCTGCGGTATCCATCTCAAGAGCATCATCATTCCCCTTATTCTGATCGGATTGATCCTCAGCCTGGTGGCGTTCATTCTCAACGATAAAATCATCCCCTATGCCCATCACGAACAGCGCAAGATGATCAAGACTCTCGGGGTATCCAATCCGACCGCCCTGCTCGAGCCCGGCGTATTCATCAAGGCATTTGAAAAGCACAATCTTTTCATTCATAAGATCATCGATAACCAAATGTATAATATTATCATCTACCTGCCCCAACCGGAGAATAAGCCCACGCGTACGATCATCGCCAAACGGGGTGAGTTTACCGGTGTTCCGGGACAGAATCAGATTATTTTAAAGCTCATCGACGGGACATCCGACGAACCAGATCTGGAGAATCCGAACAATTTCTATAAATTAAATTTCGACACGATGTTCGTGACCCTGAACCTGGCCGATAAGGAACAAAAGATCGCGAAAAAACCAAAAAGCATGAGCCTCAAAGAACTCATCCGCGAAAAAAAGCGCCTGCAAAAAACGCTTTCAGTCGATGCCAACCGGCTCGAGACGGAATTCCATCGCAAGATCTCCTGGTCGTTCTCCCCGCTGATCTTTATCCTGCTGGGATTCCCGATCGCGGCTGTTACCAACAAACGTGGAAAGGCCGCCAACGTAGTCCTGGCGATCATCTTTGCCGCAGGCTATTATCTGCTGACCTTGGGGGCTGAGGCCTTGAGCATCGAAAATATCCTGCCGCCTGAAATCGTGATGTGGATTCCGAACATCCTCATTTTGAGCGTTGCTATATGGTTGAACGTCCGTTTATGCAAGGCATGAGAAGCAAAAAGTAACAAAATAAACTTTCAATATAAATACGCTGATGAAGATCCTCGATCGCTATATAACCAAACCGATGATCGCCACCTTCCTGACGACGGTGCTGATCTTCTGCCTCATGTATATCCTGATCGATTCGGCCTGCAATCTGGACGACTATATCGACCGTAACGTTTCCATGCAGGTGCTGGCCAAATATTACCTCTCCTATCTGCCGTTCATCATCGTCCAGACCTCGTCTATGGCCTGCCTGATTTCGGTTTTACTGATCTTCACCAATCTGAACACCCACAACGAAATCATCGCCCTGCGTGCCAGCGGACTGGGATTCTGGCAGATCGCCAAACCCGCGATCGCCTTCGGCCTGGTTGTCTGTGCCCTGATCTTCATGATCAATGAGCGCTATGTCCCTGTGGCCGAACAGATTACCCGCAAGATCAAGGATGAAAGCCTGATCCTTGAGATCGACCGCAAAAAGAAAAAACATGCCCTGATCGAAGACCTGACTTTCTACGGATTGAAAAACCGACTATACTTCATCGACTCTTTTGACCCCAACAATTACGAAATGGAAGGCATCACTATCATCGAATACGATACGCAACAAAACGTCAAAAAAAAGATCGTCTCCCGCAAAGGAATCTGGACCGGAATTGCCTGGAAATTTTTCCAATGCCACATCACCGATTTCGACGAACAGCGGGTCAGCGGTCCGACCATTACCAAGATCTATTCGGAAAAACTCATGGAGATCAAAGAAGGCCCGAAGGATTTTCTGCGGCAGCGGCTTAATGTGGACGCCATGAATATCAAACAATTAGGTAATTATATCGACCGTTTCGCCAACAGCGGCGCCACGGGAGCCCTGAACAGGCTGCGGGTGGACCTGCATCAAAAATACGCCTTTCCGATCGGCAATATCGTAGTGATTTTATTGGGCTTACCTTTTGCCCTGATGACCGGCCGTCGCAAGGCCCAGACTTTTACGTCGCTGGCTATTGCCTGTATGATCGGATTTCTTTATTATGTGGTTAATGCCGTAGGATTGGCTTTGGGTAAAGGGGGATTTCTTCCGCCGTTTTTTTCGGCCTGGCTGGCGCCATTCTTATTTTCAACAATCGCTTTCCTGATCATCAAACAAAAGTTCTGATCAACAAGACCTGCCATCGGTCAATTTTTATAAACACGCGGCAGGCGGTTGCCAAGGCTGCAGAGGATCTCGTAGCTGATGGTCCCCGCAAGACCGGCCAATTCATCTGCATCAATTTCTTCTTTTTTATCCCGGCCCAGCAGAGTCACTTCCATCCCGATCTTGGGTTCCTGAATACACGAAACATCGACCATAATCTGATCCATCGTGATCCGGCCAACGATCGGGCAACGCTGGCCGTCGACCAAGACATCCGCCTTATTGGAAAGACAGCGCAAATACCCGTCATTATATCCGATCTCCAGCGTGGCCACCGTCATATCGCGCGGGGCGGTGAAGATATGGCCGTAACTGATACCCTGCCCGGCGGGTATGCTTTTCAGAAAAATAATCCGGGCTTTGACGCTCATGGCCGGCTGGAGGTCGATCTTTTTTTTCAGCGATTCAGAAGGATACTGGCCATAAATCATTAGACCAGGTCGTACCAGATTAAAAAGATCGGACTTGTATCCGGCCAATCCCATGCTGTTGGCCGCATGGATATACGGGATGACGATTCCCTCCTGGTCAAATTCATCGACCAGCTGACAAAGCAGGGCAATCTGCTCCCGGGTAAACTTGGGATTGGTATCGGCCATGGGGAAATGGGTATAAAGACCATGAAGATTCAAATAAGAATACCGCAGCAGTTGATTCATAAAATCCCAGGCCTGCTGATGCCAGACGCCCAACCGTCCCATCCCCGTATCGATTTTGAGATGAACATCCACTTTGCGGTTGATCTTTTTGGCATAATTGTTAAGGGCGGACGCCAGAGACACGGTACAGACCGTTGGCATCAGATTAAAATCAACCACATCCTTGACCTGGGTCGGCAGGGGCGTGCCCAAAAGCAAAATGGGTTTTTTAAATCCATTCTTCCTCAGTTGAATCCCTTCCGTGACATCGGAAACCCCCCAAAAGTTGACGCCCAAATTTCGCAAGGCTGCCGCAACCTGGATCATCCCATGTCCGTAAGCATCGGCCTTAACCACACACAGGACATCCGGACAACTGGTTCGTTTGGCTGGACTTTTTCGGTTTGAAGGTCTTTTTAAAAAATTTTGCGCAGCAATCCTCTTAATCTCGAGAAAATTATGCCGGATCGCTTTTTGATCAACTTCGATCCACGCCATATAATTATGTTTCATGAACGCACCACCTGACATTCTTTGGGATAAAGATAAAATGGCTCTAACTTATCGATATTATCCATTCGTTGGGCCCGCAGGCGCTCCAAGGCCGCCGGAATCAGATTGGCAGCTTGCGGAGCCCATGCTTTAGAAGGGGCAAAAAGCGTTCTTTGTTCGATCTTGCGCCGTTGAGCCCATTGCCGGATGGTCTCCCTGTAAAGATGAAGACCGTCACCCGCAAACTGAACATCCGTGTCTATTCTATCAAGAAATTCCGAAATGGGAACGAGCAAATAAGGAGTTTTGCGCACGAGCCTGTTCGCTTGGCGGCGATACAAGCAGGCATATACTTTTTGACGGCGGGCATCCACGATCACACCGTACCTATCCACGGGGTCCCCCCTTAAGAGGTTCAGCGCGATCGCATCAAGACTGCAAAAACTCACCACCGGCTTACCGGTTGCAACCGCCAGGGCCTTGACGGTCGTCACCCCAACCCGCAGACTGGTAAACGAACCCGGACCGCGGCCCAAGACAAAGCCGTCGATCTTTTGCAGCGTCAGATCCGAGTCCTTTAAAATCCGATCAATACGCGGAATAATCGACGATGACAAAACGCCCTTAAGCCGGATATCCCGTTTCTTCAAGATCTTCTCATCCCGGGCAACGGCCAGGCTAAAGGTCTTGGTCGAACTGTCGATAGCTAATAAATTCATTATTGGTCAAAGGTGAACGGTCAAAGGTGAAAGGTTCGCAGCGAGCCGGGAATGCCGAGGAGTGAATTAAGCGAAGCGCACTGAACAACGAGGCATTGCCGGCGAGCCACTTTGACCTTTGACCCTTGCCCTTTTACCTTTCTCTGGACTCGAATTTCCAAGATCTATGTTTTAACCGCTTTAAAAGATTCAAGGACCTCCCGATACCGGCTGCCGCTCGGCTTAAATTCCAGTAACCGCTTGTCCTCCCCCCGATGACTCAGAAAAACATTGATTCTTTCGTCAGGAATCAGAGTCCCCATCTTATCCGCCCATTCAACAACGGCAATCCCATCTCCGTATAAAAACTCCTCATAACCGATGGCGCGGATTTCTTCCAGCGTATCCAACCGGTAAAGGTCAAAGTGATACAACGGAACCCGGCCCTGATATATATTCATGAGGACAAACGACGGGCTATGAACCCGACGGGAAGGGATTCTCAGTCCGCTGGCCAGGCCTTTGACGAATGTGGTCTTGCCCGTTCCCAGGTCTCCGAACAAGCAGACCACATCCCCGGCCCGAAGCCGCCGGGCAAGCACTGATCCCAAGGCCACAGTCTCCTGCTGACCGGAGGTCATGATCTTAAAAGTGCGCAAAACCCTGTCCCCTTTTTAACGGTCTGATCCCCCGGTCATCCCTCATGAACAGGCATCCGCATTGGGCCGTGATCCGCCCGATCTCATAAAAACGGTAAGGCGGCGTCTTCATTCTTTTTAACCGTACCGCCTTGTCCGGCGGTAAAGTAAATAATAATTCGAAATCTTCGCCGTCACCCAAGGCCTGTTTCAACGTTATTCCCTTACGATGAGGAATCCATGGTTGATGAAGCACCGCACCGGCTCGGCTTTCATCAAGAATATGTCCCAAATCAGAAACCAATCCATCAGAAATATCGATCATGGCCGATGGCTTGAACCGCCGCACCAAGAACTGCGCCTGGGCCAATCTGGGACAAAAGGTTAAATGCCGACCGCTTTTCAGACTGCCTCCCAATGGACCCGTCACAAAGACCCCATCACCCGGCCGGGCCCCGGCCCGCGTGATGAGGTGCTTTTTTCCAACTCGTCCGAGCATAGCGACATTAATAACGAGCTTCTCATGACGAATCGTGTCTCCTCCGACAATGGACACCCCGTACCGATTTGCGGTTCGGATCATCCCTGCCTGTATTCTTTTGAGTGTCTTAAGCGGAGTCTTAGCCGGAGCGCCTAAAGAAATCACCGCAAAAGTCGGAATCCCGCCCATAGCCGCAATATCACTGATGCTGCAGGCCAAGGCCTTGTGCCCGATGCCGGCGGGACGATCCTTGCTAGTAAAATGCGTGCCCTCCGCTAACATGTCGGTCGTCACCAAAAGCCATTCCTTGGCTCCAGTATCCAGCACCGCGGCGTCATCCCCGATTCCCTTGATCACACGCCGGCTCACCGGGGCCGCCTTGCGGATTCCCTTGATCAAACCGAATTCCCCGAGTTGTTTCAGATTTTGAGACATCCTAAGATTTTCAGTGTATTAAAGCAGAATCAGGTAAAGCATTGGGGCGAGTTCCGCAGCCGGCAGGCTTCCTATCGTTAGATAAGCCTGCCGTGCGAGGACTGTTTGCCCGCCCCGGCTGACGCCAGAGGCGGCGGGCCGGGGAGCAACAATGTTTTACCCGATTCTGCGGTTTCTCGAACATCTTAACAAAATATCTTTTTTATATTTGATAAAAACGGCGGACGGATGATCCCGGCCTCGGTCACAATGCCCGAGATCAAATGATGGTCGGTCACGTCGAAAGCAGGATTATAAACCTTCACCTGCGCAGGCGCGGTCTGACAGCCGGCAAAAAATATCACTTCTTTCTTATCCCGCTCCTCAATCGGGATATGCCGGCCGCTTTTTATCTTAAGATCAAATGTCGAACGCGGGGCAACGACATAAAAAGGGACCTTATGATATGCGGCCAGAATCGCCAAGTTGCGGGTTCCGATCTTATTGGCGCTGTCGCCGTTGGACGCGATGCGGTCCGCTCCGGTAAAGATGGCCCTGACCGGCTGATTCTCCATAACGGTTGCGGCCATATTATCGCAAATCAAGGTCACGTCGATCTTCTCTCTTAACAATTCCCAAGCAGTTAACCGCGCCCCTTGCAGCAACGGCCGGCTTTCCAGAGCGTAAACACGGAATCGCTTGCCCTGCGCCTTTGCCGCAAACATCACACCCAATGCGGTTCCGTAATCAACAGTCGCCAGCGCGCCGGCATTGCAGATCGTCATGATGCAATCCCCGTCTTTGATCAAGGTTGTTCCGTGCCGACCCATGCGGCGGTTAACGCGTTTATCCTCTTCGTAAACGGCAAAAGCCGCTGCGTGCAGCAATTTTTTCAATTCCGAAACCGGAGCTTGGGGATGATCGTTAATAACTTTACGCATGATATCCAACACATTAAACAGGTTCACAGCTGTGGGACGCGATGATCCGATATAATCGCAGACCTTCCTGAAATGCCGGGTAAATTTTGTGCGATCCCGCCCCCGAAACGAACGGATGCCCAACAAAACCCCGAACCCGGCCGCCACACCCAAGGCCGGAGCGCCGCGAACGCTCAAGCGATAAATGGCATGCCAAAGCGTTTTGACATCCCGGCAGTGAATATATTCAAGTTTATGCGGGAGTTTGGTCTGGTCAATAATCCTGACCGAATGATTGACCCATTTGATGGTTTCGATAGACATAATAAAAGGATTAAAGGATAAAGGATTAGAGGATTAAAGATTTTATACTATGCTGCCGGGATTTCTATCCGAGGGAATAACGCCTCATGCGTCTTGAGTTTCGTTCCTGGCTTGAGTCCTCCCCATTCGGGCGTTGATCCGGTAGCTCCAAGGATATCCAGTATCTCGGCCGTTTTTTGGGGCATAACCGGATTCAAAAGGACCGCGCTGATACGCAGGGCTTCAGTGGCTGTATACAATATTGTGCCGGCGCGTTTCAAATCAGTCTTGGCGACTTTCCAGGGGGCCTGCTTTTCCATGAAGGCATTGGCCATACCAACCAGCAGCATAATCGCATCAATCGCGTCGTTGACACGGAAAGCCTCGATCTTATTTTCGATGAGACCATAATCAGCCTGGGCTCTAAGCTTCTGCTCATCTTTTCCAAGCGGGTCTTCTCCAGGTTCGGGGATAATACCGTCGAAGTACTTGCCGATTAGACCGCTGACGCGATTCAATAAATTGCCGAAATCATTCGCCAGATTGTTGTTGTAACTGCGAACAAACAAATCCACGGTGAAATTCGCATCCTGGCCCAGGACCATTTCTTTCATCAAGAAAAAACGCACTGCATCTACGCCGTATTGATTGATCAAATCCAGCGGATCAACGATATTACCCAAAGATTTGCTCATCTTGGTCTGTCCGATCAGCCACCAACCATGGGCAAAGATCGTCTTGGGGAGATCTATTTCCATGGCCATGAGCATGGTCGGCCAGTAAACCGCATGCGTGGTTAAAATATCCTTGCCGATCAGATGAACATCCGCAGGCCACCATTTATTAAACACTGCTTCGTTTGCCAGATAGCCGGGTCCGGTCACATAATTTAAAAGCGCATCAAACCAGACATACGTTACATAATCTTTATCGAACGGCAACTCAATGCCCCAAGATAAACGCGATTTGGGCCTGGAGATGCACAGGTCGCCCAAAGGCTTGCGCAGGAATCCCAGTATCTCATTGCGACGATGGGCCGGTTGAATAAAATCAGAATGATCCTCTATATGCTTGATCAGCCGGTCCTGATACTGCCCCATCTTGAAGAAATAATTCTTTTCTTTAATTTTTTTGACATCGCGGAAAGTCCCGGACTGGACATCGGTCTCGGTGATAAAACGTTCTTCCGCCACCGAGTACCATCCTTCGTACTCATCCGCGTAGATCTCGCCTTTATCATAGATCTTCTGTAAAACAGACTGGACAACGGCTTTGTGACGGTCCTCGGTCGTACG
>Ga0272441_10006092_pt1 | contig 20491 bp, 15 predicted proteins | sample SSMProp6N_FD_193582 | JGI IMG/M metagenome (GOLD analysis project Ga0272441, IMG submission 193582) | Marine sediment archaeal communities from Little Sippewissett salt marsh, Falmouth, MA, United States - SSM-Prop-6N | ecosystem: Environmental > Aquatic > Marine > Wetlands > Sediment ...
TCGAGCCTCGGGCGAACCTTTACCTGTTTGACATCCCGATGGATTTCGAGTTCACGATCCAGCACATCGGGCTCGTGTTCTCGGAGTACGTCCCGTTCGATCTCACGGACATCTTCGCGATCGGTGGCTACGTCGCCACGCTGATCGCCAACGAGGAGACCGGCGGCTACGTGTACGTAGACATTGTGGTGCCTCCTGGGTCGACGATTGTCGTGAACCTGCCGGCGGATTCTACCGCCGACTTCGTTGCCGCCTACGTCTTCCCGTAGGCCACGGAGCGTGCGGGGAACGTCGAGTCGAACCACGCAGGAGAGCATCGTGGGGAGTCCGTGGACCAAGGAGGCCCACTGATGAGACGATTGCTGATTGGGCTTGTTGCAGCTCTGGTAGCCTTTGGAGTAGCTGGATTGGCCGACACGAACGTCCCGGAGACGCCGGGCGCGACCGTTGGTGGGACGCTGACGTTGGGCGTTGGGCAGGTGTTCAAGGATCTGGATCCTCGGATCTCGAACTCCGCCTACGACTCGTACGTCATCAACGAGGTCTTCGACCGCCTCGTTGACTTCCATCCGGAGACCAAGGAGATTGTGCCGTTCATCGCCAAGTCGTGGGAGATCCTCTCCGACAAGGTAACGCGCTTCTACCTCAACGAGGGCATTCTCTTCCACAACGGCGAGCCGCTGACGGCGGAAGATGTCGCGTTCACGTTCAACTGGATCGCTGACTTGGCGAACAACTCCCCGAACGCGACCGAACTCGTGTGGATGGAAGCGGCAGTCGTCGTCGAGGAGTACGTTGTAGACCTTATCACCAAGGACGAGTACGCGCCGTACGCGCCTGGATTCGCGAGCGAGACGCGTGCGATCGTTCCCATGGACTATATCCTCGAGGTCGGCGATGAGGCGTTCAACGTCGCGCCGATCGGCAGCGGGCCGTACAAGTTCGTCGAGTGGCGCACCGGGGACCGTATCATCCTCGAGCGCAACGAGGACTACTGGCTCGTCTACCCGAACCTCGAGCAGGTCGTCTATCGCCCGATTCCCGAGCTGTCGGTCATGATGGCTGAGCTCGAGGCAGGCGGGATCGACATCTCCGACACGATGCCCGCGACGGACGTCCCGCGTTTCCGTGGGATGGACGATATCGAGGTCATGCAGGCGCCGGGGATGTTCTACTTCTACGTCTTCTTCAATCTGCAGCACGCGCCCTCGAACGACATTCGCTGGCGCAAGGCTGTCTACATGTCGGCCAACTATGACGCGGCCGTGTTCTCGATCTTCCAGAACCTGACCGGGCTACGAATGTACGGTTGCGTGCCCGAAGGGCTGTGGGCGAACGACACGGAGTACCTGCGCGACACGGTTGCGCTGCAGGAGAACGACACCGAGGCGAAGCGCCTGTTCCAGGAGCTGAAGGACGAGGGGATCATCCCCGACAACTACAAGACGAAGATCTACTGCCCGATGGATCCGCGGCGGCGTCAGCTGGCAACGATCATGGCGACAAACCTGATCGAGAACGGCATCGACGCAGAGGTCGTCCCGATGGACTGGGCCACCTACCTGCCGCTGTGCTACCGCTCGGAGTCCGATCCGACGGCAGCGGACCTCGACCAGGGGATCATCGGCTGGAGCGGCGGCTACGATCCGCACGACTTCGTCTACTACATGTTCCACTCGGACAACACGGTTGTGGGAGCGGCCGACAACCTTTGCTGGCTCAAGGACGACGAGGTTGACGAGTGGATCTTCGAGGCGGACACGACGCTGGATCAGGCCACGCGTGAGGCGCTGTACGTGAAGGCGCAGCGCAAGGCGTTCGAGCTGTACGCGAACATCCCTGGGTACAACTACATTCAGACCAACGGGGTGAACACACGCGTGCATGGATTCATCGTGGATCCGTTGGGGAGCTACCTGCTCTGCGACCCGTACCACAACGTGTGGGTCGATGGGTAGGAAGCTGTACTAGGAACGGCAACGGCCCGGGCCGTCAGGAGTCGCCTGGTGGCCCGGGCTTTACTCATCCCGTGGACAGGGTTCTCACGACATGATCGCGTACACGATCCGGCGGCTGGCCCAGCTTGTCCTCGTGTTGTTTGGCCTCACGCTGCTCATTTTCGCGCTGCTCAAGACGATGCCCGGGGATCCAGCCGTGGTCATGGCGGGCATTGGAGCGCGGCTGGAGACGATCGACGGCCTGCGCGAACAGCTGGGACTGAACGAACCGCTGTACGTGCAGTACTGGCGGCTGTTCAGCGGGCTGTTCACCGGAGAGTTGCAGGCGATGACGTTCCGTCGCCCAGGTCCGGTGTGGAACGTGATTTGGGAGCGCCTTCCAGCGACAGTGGAACTCGGCTTCTTCGGCCTCCTGCTGGCGGTGATCGTCTCCGTTCCAGCGGGGTTGTTATCGGCGATCTATCGGAACACGCCACTGGATTACGCCGTCACCACCGCGGCACTGATGGGGATCTCTATCCCTGTGTTCTGGTTTGCGCTGATGATGATGATCGTCTTCGGCGTGTTCTTACAATGGCTTCCCGTTTCCGGGAGAGGGGAAGCGCTGTGGGGCTGGTCGTTCCTCACGATCGACGGGCTTCGTCATCTGGTGATCCCCGCGGTCGCGTTGGCCTCGGTGCAGATGGCGCTCAACGCGCGCCTGACGCGCGCGAGCATGCTCGAGGTGTTGCGCCAGGACTACGTGACCACGGCGCGCTCGAAGGGCCTCACGGAACGGGTGGTGTTGATCAAACACGCGTTCCGCAACGCGATGGCGCCTGTGGTGACCAACATCGGGATGCAGATCGGGACGGTGTTCGCCGGAGCTGTGCTGACGGAAACCACGACCGCGTGGCCCGGCATCGGGCGACTGATGGTGGACGCGATCTTGCGACGGGATCAGTCCGTCGTGTTCGCACTGACGTTGTTCCTTGGGTTCATCTTCATGGTGTCGTTCCTCATCATTGACCTGTTCTACGCGTACATCGATCCGAGGATCACCTATGACTGACGCGACAACCCCCGCGCCTCGCGCCTCGCTGTACTGGTCGCTTCTCCTACCGGGGCTTGGGCACGCCGTTGAGCGTTTGTGGATGCGGGCGCTGGTCTTCTGGCTGCTGCTCGTCCCGCTGGCGGGTACGCTGTACGCCGCCGTCTCTCGTGGGCGACTGGCATGGCTTGCGTATCACGCGAGTACCTCGCCGGGGGAGTACTGGTTCTCCACCACGATGCTGTTCATCCTGTTCGCCCTTGTTTGGCTGTTCGCGTTTCTCGATCTGGCGCGACGACGCGCGCGGATCCTTCGCGGGGAGGTCTTCCACACTCAGGGGTATTGGCAGATCGTCACCCGGCGCTTCTCCAAGGACGTCAAGGGGATCATCGGTCTGTCGCTGATTCTCGTCACCGTGCTCATCGCCCTGTTTGCCCCGTTCTACGCCCGAGGGAACGGCCTGTCGATGGATCTGGTGTCGTTCCTCGGCCCGCCGTCCGCGGCGCACCCGTTGGGCCAGGACAACTACGGTCGGGACGTGCTGGATCGGTTGATCTATGGGACACGTGTGGCGTTGGGCATCGGCGCGGTGGCCACGCTGCTGAACATCATCTTCGGCGGGTTCCTTGGATTGGTCGGCGGCTACTTCCGTGGGGTCGCCGATGCGATCATCATGCGCGCACTAGAGATCATCAACTCGATCCCCTTCCTCGTGCTCGTCCTGCTGATCGTAAGCTTGTGGGGATCGAGCGTGATCACCCTCATCCTCGTTCTCGGGATCTTCGGCCTGCAGCCGGCGAGGATCATCCGCAGCGAGGTGCTATCGGTTCGGGAAGAGGACTACGTGCTCGCGGCGCGGGCGATCGGTGTCCCCACGTACCGCATCCTCTATCGGCACGTGCTGCCGAACGCGATTGCCACGCTCCTCGTCGTGACGTCGATGTACATTGGCGTGAACATCATCGTCGTTGCCGGCCTGAGTTTCCTCGGCTTCGGGGTTCGTCCGCCGACGCCGTCCTGGGGTTCTATGCTTCAGCAGGCGCAGGACTTCATGCGCACCGCGTGGTGGATGGCGGTGTATCCGGGTCTGTGCATCATCATCACCGTATTCGGGTTCAACATCCTCGGCGATAGCCTGCGGGACGTGCTTGACCCACGGCTGAAGTAGTCAAGCGCTTAAGCGCGCCGGGCGCGAGGAGCGCAGGAACGTCCAAGTTCGCGTGTGCTTCCGCGTGGCCACGTCTTCGGCTGCCGTAGCGTGCGCCACCTGCTCCGGCGTGGGCGGGGGGCCGATGCGGCATGTGTGCGGGAGATCGCGGGGGCTCCGTGGCGTCTGCGCGAGACCGGTGGGGACAGATGTCGACACGAAGTGGGGCACTTCTGCGCCATGGTCACGGACACACTGTGCTTGTCGATGGCTCTTCGGAAGGCTAGAATGCTAGTGTTGTTGGCACTCTTGCAGTCGTTTCAGCATGGAGAGTGCAGAACTGTCTCCATCGGCTATTAACGTTCTGCTGAGACGAGTCTTCCAACACCAAGGGGGTAGGTACGTCATGGCAGAGCGGGAAACCGGTACCGTCAAATGGTTCAACTCCAGCAAAGGCTACGGCTTCATCCAGCGAGAGCAGGGTGAAGACGTCTTTGTGCACTTCCGCTCGATCCGCGGCGAGGGTTTCAAGTCGCTGTCGGACGGGGAGAAGGTGGAGTTCACCGTAACACAGGGAGCGAAGGGACCACAGGCAGAGGACGTCGTGGTCATCTAGCGCGAAGAGCTTCTGGATAGGGAACCTGCGGCGCGTGCGCGGAAGCGCGCGCGCCGCTTCTTTCCCACAGGAACCACCTCGCGCAGCGCAGGTCGCGGGACCGGATCGATGCTACGAGCCCGGACTGCTTTCAAGGAGTCAGATCACTCCGCCGCATCCACGCTCGGGACACTTGCAGCTATCTCGAGCACAGCCAAGTCGCGATTCGGCGCAAGGTCGTGGTTGCATTGACCTCGCAGCACAGGCTGAACGCATCCAGAGCCAACGATTCAGGTCGATACCGGATCTGCTCCCACAAGGCGAACCGCCCCGGGATTGCGTCGGAGGCCGAGTTCCTTGTGGGAGTAAGGGCCATGGCAAGGACAATGAGGCCCCTGGCAGACTGTTTCCGGACTCGTGACGGCGAAATCCCAGGTACGGTGACGTCTGGTACACCCAAGAGGACTCGAACTGCGCTGGGACCTGACGGCGCCGCGAGGAGTCCAAGCAGTCGTGGCGTGAGGAAGGTGCCACTGCCGGCTCTTGCGAGTCGGCAGTGGCACCGGCACTTGCGTGCGGCAGCCGCAACTACTTCCGGCTATGTCAGGGGAGGCCGAGAGCCCCCTTGATGGCGTTGATGTCGCCCTGCATTGCGTCGACCTTGGCGTCGAGGGCGTCGAGTTTCCCTTCGACGGAGGCGACGCCCGCCTCCAAGTCGGTGAACGCCGAGCCCATGCTCGTGGTCAACGTCGTCACGGCCGTTCCAACGGCTTCGAACTGCTCCCCGATGCTGGTTGCCATGGCCGACAACGAGTTGCTGAACGAGGTCGCAAGGTCGGACAGCGCGCCTGTGATGTACCCGAACTCGGTTGCAAACGCGCTGGTCATCGAGCTGAGTCCCGTCAGGATATTCGACTCGAAAGTTGTGAGCGCATTCCCGATTTCAGAGAGCACCGTGATCAACGTGTCGTTGACCAATCCTATCTGATCTCCGAAGTAGGTTTGCAGCCCGCCGATGCCCTCCGTGATCTGTATCGAGAAGGTCGAAAGGCCGTTCAGTATGTTCGTTTCCAGTGTGCCGAGATCCTCTGTGAGTGTGGTGGCTAGGTACCCCAGGCTCTCGTCGATCGAGCCTGCAAGCTGGTCGAACTCCGATGATAGGGTGTTGGAGAGATCACTCATGAAGTTGTTGACGGTCATCTCGAGCGTGCTGATGCTCGTTTCCAGATCGCCGAAGTCAGTATCCATGCCATCGATCTTTGTCTCGAGGTACGCGATCTCCGTGTCGATGTACCCGATCGCCTCGTCCAGCTTGGCTTCGTTGGCGTTGATTTCCGCGATGATCGCGGCTTCATGGTCAGCGAGCTCACTGTCGTCAGTGAACGAAGCTTCCACACCGAGGCACGTGATGACCCCATCAAGCTTCACCTCGTTCTCGTCGATCTGGGACGCCAGCACATCGAGAAGGGCGCCGAGCTCGTCGTCATCCGTGAACGAGGCCTCGGTGTCGAGCTTACCTTCGATGGCGGTGATCTCGGTGTCGATGTAGGAGATCACTTCATCGAGCTTGAGTTCGTTGGCGTCGATCTCGGCGACGACCGCGTCTTCGTGCGCTGCGAGTTCGCCGTCATCCGTGAACGAGGCCTCGGTGTCGAGCTTTCCTTCGATGGCGGTGATCTCTGTGTCGATGTAGGAGATCACTTCATCGAGCTTGAGTTCGTTGGCGTCGATCTCGGCGAGGACCGTGTCTTCGTGCGCTGCGAGCTCGCCGTCGTCGGTGAACGAGGCCTCGGTGTCGAGCTTACCTTCGATGGCGGTGATCTCGGTGTCGATGTAGGAGATCGCCTCGTCGAGCTTGAGTTCGTTGGCGTCGATCTCCGCCACGACTGCTGCCTCGTGCACCGCCAGCTCGTCGTCGTCCGTGAAGCGGAGCTCGTCATCCAGCTTGACCTCGATGAGAGCCAACGCTTCGCTGAATACATCGAGCTTGGCTTCGACAGCGGTGATCGCATCCTGCGTATCCGCGTGTTCGATGAGGAGAACGGATCGTGCGCGAAGGAGCGACTCGTGGATCCGCTCGAACCAAAGCATCGTTGAGGGTTCCTCAGTCCCACTCCAGTACATCAAGCCTGTGAGCAGATCGAGCTTCAACTGGATGCCTGTCGGATCGACCTGCGCTACGCCCGCTACCGCCACGGCGATCAGAAGCAGCAGCGAGATCATCCATCGTGCCTTCATAGGATACAGCCTCCTTTGCCCAGTATGGGAGAGTATATCGCGGTGCGTTGTAGGACAAGTCGTCTTGGAGATGTACGGCTTACTGCTACTGCATCCGCAACATCGCGTACTCCTGGACTTGCAGGCGAACGCCCTTGAAGGGACCCGAGCCTAGTGTGGATCGCGTTCGCCGACAAACGGGAGTACCGTATACTCACCGTGCCGCTGGTTGGGCTGTTGGGTGAGGCCCCTCGTGTGTGGTGGTCGGCGGTGCGCTGCTGCCACGATACGGAGGTGCGCCTGGGGCGGGTCCTACAGCGGATACCGCGCTACCCGATGAGCCTCATTCGCTCGAGCCTCTATGGACCTTCGTGTCTGGCGCAAGGCGGAGGGTGCGGCGATGGGCTGGCCCCGCGGCGAGGAGCCAAGGAGGGACGGATGATCGCACTGCGACTGGTCGCGTTGGCGTGCGTGCTGGGATTGGCGGCTGTGTTGCTGATCGGCCTGGCGCCAGACGAGCAGGGGCCGGCGCTGCAGGGGCCAGCGGCTCCGCCCGTACAGGAGGTCATCAACGGGCCGGAGGGACGATCGTTCAACGAGTTCGTCGACGCGTCGTACGAGGCGCTGCTGCGGCGCCACCCGGAGAGCGTGACGCATCTCGGGCTGTCCGCGGCATTGGGAGTGCGAAACGATCGCCTTAACGACTACTCCGAAGCGTATCTGCGGGAGACGCAGGCTTTGGAGTTGGCGCTGCTGGGAGCGCTCCAGACCTACGACCGGTCGGCGTTGGCGCCCGATCAGCAGGTGACCTACGATGTGTACGCGTGGTACCTTGACGATCTCGTTCGCAGCCACGCGTTCCTCGAATACGAGTACCTCATCAGCGATTACTTCGTCAACAGCCTGCACTACGCGCTCGAAGATCTCATGACGGAGGTCCATCCGTTGCAGACGCCCGAGGATGCTGAGGACTACGTCTCGAGGCTGCGGCAGGTAGGACGCCAATTCGACCAGATCATTGCGGAACTCGATCGCCGAGCGGCCGCCGGGATCATCGTTCCTCGTTCGATGATCGATGGCGCTCTTCCGGGGATTCGCGGCATGGCGTCGTCTCCGGCGGCCTCGACCGCGTACTTCGCGGCGTTCCGGGCCAAGCTGCGAACAGCGCAGGAGATCCCCGCCGAGCTCGCTATCGAGCTTCTCGAAGCGGCGGAAGAGGCGGTTGATGAGGTCGTCCAGCCTGCGTATCGGCGGCTTGCCCGCGCACTCGAGGATCTGCGCGACGAGGCGCCGCAGTCGCTGGGCTATGGCCAGTATCCGGGAGGCGATGCCTACTACGCGTACGTCCTGCGCCACCACACGCAGTGCGACCTATCACCCGAGGAGATTCACCAGATCGGCCTTCGGGAGGTGGATCGTGTGGCCGAGGAGATCCTCGCCCTGGGCAGCCTGTTGGGGCTGCGCGAAGACGCGACTGTGCCCGACGTGTACGCTGCGGCGGCAGCACAGGGAGGGATGCTCAGCGGTGCAGCCGTGGTGCGTGAGTACGAGCGGTTGATCGACAACGCGGAAGTGGATCTGGCGGGGATCATGCCGCTGCCGAGCACGCCGATCGTCGTCCGATCGGATCCGATCGGAGGGTACTACCGGCCGCCTGCGCTCGACGGCTCCCGGCCGGGGGCATTCTACGCCTCGACGCAGGGAGCCCACCCGCGATACCTCATGCCATCGCTTGCCTACCACGAGACGATTCCCGGACATCACCTGCAGATTGCCCTGTCGGGCGAACTGGGGTTGCCGCTGTTTCGCGTGTGTACCACGTTCACCGGGTTTGCTGAAGGCTGGGCACTGTACGCCGAGCGGCTTGCGCACGATCTTGGATGGTACGACGAGGATCCGTGCGCAGACCTCGGACGGCTGCAGTACGAGATGCTCCGCGCCGTACGCCTTGTGGTCGACACGGGGCTGCACAGTCGGGGGTGGAGCTACGAATCAGCGCTTGTCTACTTCATGGAGCACGTCGGCTGGTCCAGAGGGCACTCCGCATTCCAGATCAACCGCTACGCCGCGATGCCTGGTCAGGCGTGTGCGTACATGCTGGGCATGCTGCGGATCCTTGCCCTGCGCGACGCCGCGGAACAGCAGCTCGGGGAGCGATTCGACGCAGTGGAGTTCCACGAGGTGACGCTCGGAAGCGGGAGCGTTCCCCTCTCCGTGCTTGAGCGGCTCGTGGATCAGTACATCCAGGGTCGGCTCTCCGACTGATCCGGAGAGGCTACGGGGCGCCGAACGCTTCGGCGATCCGGTCAAGCAGTGGGGCGGCGGCTGCATCACCCGCCGGAGCGTCGGAGGCGAGGGGCTCCACGTTTGCCTGGAGATCCTGGAGAAGCGCGGCGGCGGTGCGCTGTGTCCGATGATCGCCTCGTGGGGCGCGGAGGATCCATGCTGCGATGTCGATGGCTAGGGATCTGTGCGAGACCTGAGCAAAGCGCGCCACAACCAGGAGCAGGTCGGCGAGCAGTGCGAACTCGTCCGATTCGGCGGCAGCCCGTAGCGCGTCCGTCGCGAGCGCGTTCCTGCGGACTGTGTCCCCACGTGCTGCCGCGACTTCAGCCAAGCCGATCAGGATCCTAGGGTTTCCCGGGTCGAGCGCTTCGCCCTCCTCGAAGTGGCCCTGCGCCGCATCGATTCGTCCGGTTGCGAGCGCTGCCTCACCGATGACCGCGGCACAGAGCGCCGCGGCCCCGGATCGCCCGACGCGCTCCAGGAGAGGCTGGGCGGCGGCCGCGTGCCGTGCTGCCGCCGCGTGTTCCCCGCGAGCGTGCGCGATCAGCGCGAGCGTTTGCAGGCACTTCCCGACCTGAGATGCGTTCCCGGTCCGCCTCGCCAGCGCGAGAGCCTCCTCGGCGCGCCGATCCGCGGTGTCGACGTCCCCGAGGCGATCGCTGATCCACGCCAACGGAGCGAGGCAGTCGACGACCCCATAGATGTCGTCAGCGATCGTGCGGTAGAAATGCAGCGCCTCAGAGAATCGGCGTTCGGCCAGGGGCAACGATCCCCAGGACACAGCCATGCTCCCCAGCTGGGTGAGGGCAAGCGCCATGCCCCATCGATCATCCAGCTGGCGGCGAAGCTCGAGGCTGCGCTCCATCTGCTCGCGTGCTCGGTGTCGATCGTCACGACTGTACGCCGCCGCATCCGCTTCGAGCGCGAGGGCAACAGCCCATGGGTCCTGTGCTGCCTCGAAAGCGGTGAGGGCTCGCTCCAGTTTGGCGTGCCGCAGCTCTGGCGTTGGCCATTGCCCGGCGAAGGCGATCACCACATGCACGAAAGCGACAAGCGGGTCCAGCGTCGCGGCCTCCGCAGCCACTCGAGCCCGTGAGAACAGATGGGCCGAGAGCGAGGGGGCGGTGTGCGCGACAAACCACCCATGACACGCCAGGAGCATCGCATCGAGCCCGGGGTCCTCCACGTTGCCGACGAGCGTGGCGGTAGCGTGAGCGAAAAGCACGGCGCCTTCGTCGAAGCGAGTCATCATGTCATACACCAGGAACATCCCGAACGATGCACGGCGGATCAGCTGGGAGAGGCCGGCTACAGCGGCCCACTTCCACGCGGCCCGGATCTCGTGGCGCCGTGCGTGCAAATCGTCGAGGACGGCTCGCTGCTCCCTGCCCTTCAGCCCGGATGCGTGCTGCGCTACGTACGCGAGGAAGTGTTCGGCGTGCGAACGGTAGACTGCATCGCGCTCCTGGGGACTGCTTTCCAGCCGCTCTCCGGCGAATTGCCGAAGAAGCGGGTGCAAGGCGAAGCGATCTGGCCCTGCCCGGTGGATGAGCGATCGCCGTGACAGCTGAACAAGGTCCGCCAACTCCGCCTCGGCGACATCGTGCGCCGCTTCGTAGGTGAAGGGTCCGGAGAATACGGACAGCCTCCTCAGAAGGAGCCGAGATGTCCTCGGCAGCTGGGACCATCCCTCATCGAACACGGCCCGCAGATTCTGGTGGCGGGGGAGGATGTCGCGCTGCACGCTGGAGAGGAAGTCGAGACCTCCGCGGATCTGCGACGCGATCCGACCACAGGGGAGCGTCGCGACCCAAGATGCGGCAAGCTCCATGGCCAGGGGTAGACCATCGACCATCCGAGCGATGGCGGCGATGGCGGCGAAGTCCTCGGGGGTGGGAGAGAATCGAAGGTCGGCCTTCCGAGCCGAGGTCACAAACAGCTTGACGGAAGGGTACTCCGCGGGATCCACTGTGCTGCCCTCAGGAGGAGTCGGAAGCCCGGGAACGTGGAGCACGTGTTCTGCCTCCAGATCGAGCGGTTCGCGCGACGTGGCGAGGATCGACACCTGAGGGCAGCGAAGCAGGATAGCCGGAAGCAGCGACAGATCGCGTGGCTTGCTCTCCAGCCCGTCAATTACGAGGAGAGCGTGGAGGGCGGCGAGATGCCCGAGGACGGCTTCGGATAGCTGCTCGGGGTCCTGGCGAAGGGCGGGAAGCTTGAGAGCGTCGGCAAGTGCGGACGCGACAAACGGGCCGTCACTTGCGGCAGACACGCCGGCGAACGTGACACTATCGCGGAAGGCGGTTTGGATTTCCTGGGCTGCGCGCAGTGCGAGACGAGTCTTGCCCGTGCCCCCGAGGCCGGTGAGCGTCACGAGTCTTGTCCCCTCATCGAGGAGATGCTTGCGGATGAGGGCGATCTCCTCACTGCGGCCGACAAACGACGAGTGCCACTCCGGCAGTTCGTGGACGACCTCGCGCGACTCGGGCTCGGCTGCCGACTTGCCGGCCAGGCACAGCTGCTCGATCAGCTGTGTCGTCTCCTCGGCGGGTGCGAGGCCGAGCTCGTCGTGGAGCAGTTTCACACAGATCTCGTACTGTCCCAGCGCGCGTTCGCGATGCCCGGACAGGGCGTGCAGGCGGATCGCTTCGCGGTGTGCCTGCTCGCTGAGCGGTTCCAAGGACAGCCATCCTTGAACATGGGCGATGGCTTCGTCCACGTCTCCCTGCGCCGCTTCGTGCAAGGCGAGGCGAGCCAACGCATCGGCTGCCTCGTGATCGAAGGCCGTCTGCTCCGAGAGCATCCACTCCTCGAACGGCGCTGCGTGGGAGACGGTGAAGCCCTCCATGAATGGGGCGCGGCGCAGCGCCACCGCCTCGCGCAAAGCCGCCACGCAGTCGGGACAGAGCTGTGTCTGAGGATCGCCGTGCCGGAGAACGGCTCCGCGCAGCTCCCGGAAGCGGAGAGCGTCAACCCACACGGAGTTGTCAAGCTCCACGGTGGTGCGCTCCACGTGCAGAACACCTGCCAGCGGCGTCTGGCGCAGCGTCCACAGGGCGTTGCGCAGGCAGGCGAACGCGTGTTGCGCCGGCGTCTCAGGCCACAAGAGCGTCGCTAGGACCTCCCGGTGATGGCGTGTCGGGGCCAGCGCAAGATACGCAAGCAGGGCGAGCGCTTTGCGACGCCCCACGCGAAGCGCGCCTTCGGCGCTTCTTGCCTGCGGTGCGCCGAACAGGAGGAGCCTGACCTCGTCACTTGTCGTCGCGTGCATCGTCTCCGCATTCTACCCGCCGTGCGTCGTACCCCCAGCTCCTTCGCATGCTAGGTCCGGCTTCAGTAGAATCCGCGGCCGGCTCGTCGCTCCACGGGACAGCATCACGGGCCGAGATACCCGATGAGAAAGGCTTCGCCGTGAGCGAGAAGACGGCCGACCGCCGCAAGCTCCTGCTGTTTGTCATCGGGGCGAGCTTCCTCATCGCGTTCGGGCACCAGAGCTGGCAGGCGATGTTCAACAACTTCGCCGTCGAGGATCTCGGTGCCGGACCGCAGGCGATCGGCTGGATCCAGTCGGTGCGTGAGCTTCCAGGGTTGCTGGCGTTCGCCGTGGCCGTCATCGCTCTTGCCGTCACGGAGCTTCGGGTGATGGCGTTGAGCGTGATGCTGCTTGGTGGGGGCTTGGCCCTCATGTCGCAGGTGCACGGGATCGCCTCGCTCGTTCTGGCGACGCTGGTGATGAGTGTGGGGTTCCACTTCTTCGGTCCTTGCAGCAACAGCGTCGTGTTGATGAGCACGCCTGCCGGTGACACGCCACAGCTGTTGGGGAAGTTGCGCAGTCTCGGAGCTGTCGCCGCGGTCGGAGCCACGGGTCTCGTGTACGCGCTCGCCGGTCGCATCGGGTACCGCCCGCTGCTTGCCGGTGTCGGGTTGGCGATCGCTGCGTGCGGGATCGTTCTGCTTCCTTTCGGGAGCCGGAAGCACCTTTTCCCGACCCGTCGGAAGATCAGGCTGCGAAGGCGCTACGCGCGCTTCTACGCCCTCGCGTTCCTCATGGGGAGTCGGCGACACATCTTCACCACGTTCGCCGTCTTCCTCCTTGTGAGCCGGTACGGCATCAGCGTCCAGGTGACGGCGACGCTGTTTCTCGTCAATGCACTGATCAACACCGTAGCGTACCGCTGGGTCGGGAGGCTTGTCGGGAGGATCGGGGAGCGAGCGGTGCTGATGTTCGCGTTCGCCGGGCTCATCCCGGTGTTTTCGGGGTACGCTTACATCGAGTGGCTCCCGGCGCTGTATCTGCTGTTCGTCGTGGACAACGTCCTGTTCGGCTTCAACCTCGCGCTCACGACGTATCTCCAGAAGATCGCGATATCCCCGGAGGAGCTGACGAGCAATCTGTCGCTTCAGGAGACGATCAACCACATCTCCGCTGTGGTTGTCCCCGTGCTCGGGGGGACGATCTGGGCGTTGTTTGGGTCTCGTGCGCCCTTCCTTGCCGGCGTAGGCATCGCCGTGGTGTCTTTGGCGCTTGCGTGGCGCATCCGCATTCCTTCCGACAGGGCGATAGCCGGCGAAGCCCCGGGCCCCAACTCGTAGGGTCTCTCAGCGGGTGCCAACGCGGACAACCGCGCCAGCGTTGCAGCGGGGGCTACCTCCTTCTGACGCCCCAGCGCCACTCAGGGGAGGCGGCTGTCGATGTGCGCCTCACCGCCACTCAGCGGGGGCTACCTCCTTCTGACGCCCCAGCGCCACACCTCTCGGAAGGACATGTTTTTCCCGTACATGAGGATGGCCGTCTCGAAGACGCGAGCGGAGAAGCGCATCATGAGGAACACGGATACCGCGAGCATGGCGATGGCCAATGCCACTTCCCACCACGGCAGCGCCGACACCGCGAGCCGCATCATCAGCACCGCAGGGGTGAACGGAGGGAAGAACGTCGCCGCCTGGATCCACGTTGCCTCTGGGTGCTGCACAATGGGGGCGACGAACAGCATCGGGGCGTAGGGAATCATCCCCACCATCGCAGCGGGTCCTCCGGAGTGGATGTCCTTCATCATGGCGCCGACCGTGGCGTACAGCGACGCGATGAGGAGGTAGCCGAGAACGAACAGGATGGGGTAGCAGATCGCCTGCACCGGTGACAGCACGGACAGCGAGAGGGGGAGGAACCTCGAAGCGGCCGTGTAGGCCAGCGCGACCCAGATAATCACCTGGATCAGGCCAGCCAGCCCCAACCCAAGGATGATGCCGCCGAGCGAGTCCGCGGCGGACACAGAGGACAGGACGATCTCGACGACGCGGTTCGCCTTCTCACGGATCACACCATACAGCGCCATGATCGCGGAGAGGAAGGCGCCGAGGAAGAGCAGGATCGCGAGGAAGAAGGCAATCGCGAACGCGGGAAGCGGCTCCGACGGGGCTGCGGATGCGGCATCTCCGCGCGACCACGCGATCCCCAACGCTACCACCGCGAAGATCGCCGGGATGAACAGCGCCATAATGAGGAACTGCTTGCTGATCACGGTCTGCTTGAAGTGCCACTGCGCGACCCTGAGAAGCTTGCTCATGACGCCGTTCCCTCGACCGCGCGTACGAAGATGTCGTGGAGCGGAGGTCGCTGGATCGACAGCTCCCGGATCACGATCTCCGGAGGCAGGTTGCGCACGAAACTGTCGGGATCTGACGCGTCGTCAAGGGCGAACGTGGCAAGGTCACTGCCGAGCGCGAGCCGTGAGATGCCCTCGTGCCCCCTGAGGAAGGAGGCGTCTCCGGAGAAACGCATCGAGACGACGTGGAATCCCGCGCCTTCTCTGATCTCCTGCAGTGGACCACGAAGTACCTCGCGGCCGGCGTGGATCAGCAGAATGCGGTCGCACAGCTCCTCCACTCGGTTCATCTGATGGGACGACAGGAGAATCGCTGTCCCTGCTTCGCGTTGCTCGCGAATGATGTCCTTGAACAGATCCTGGAACACGGGGTCGAGCCCGGAGAACGGTTCGTCGAACACGACAAGATCCGGCTCGTGGAGTATCGTGGCAATGAACTGCACCTTCTGCTGCATCCCCTTGGACAGCTTGCCGACCTTGCGCTGACTCCACGCCTCGAGGGCGAGGCGATCGAGCCACGCTGTGGCCCGACCCCGGGCTTCGGACCGCGGGACACCCTTCAACTGCGCGAAGTACACCAGGACGTCCATGACCCTGGCGTCGTAAAGTCCGCGTTCCTCGGGGAGATAGCCAACGCGGCTCTTGGGGATCTCCTCCGATTGTCCCGAACAGCCGTAGCGGATCGCTCCTTGATCCGGTCGGAGAATGCCCATGATCATCCGCAGCGTCGTTGTCTTTCCCGCCCCATTGGGACCGAGAAATCCGAGGATCTCGCCCGGCTGAGCGTCGAAAGAGATGTCGGAGACGGCTTCGATGGCACCGAACCGCTTGCTGATGCGATCCACGGTGAGCGTGGCCAGCAGCGATCACCTCCATGCAGTCAGGGGAGGATCACCGAAGGCGCCGAGCCGTGGGCCCTGATCCGCCGCGAGCGACTGATCAACCAGGCTACGGACGGTCCGTTACGCAGGCGTTACAGCGCGTCGTCCTCCGTCTCCCGTTTGCTTCCGCAGGTCTCGCACAGGCGCTGGTAGTAGTGGGCTGCAATCTTGGTGCCTTCGGCATCGAGGAGCGTCGCGGCTCCACTGTTGTTGTCCCAGACCTCCCGTTCCGAGCACCAGTACAGTGCGTCGCTCGTGTCCTCACCGCATCCACTGTAGACGGTGACGGTGCTCTCCGGCGGGAGAACGAAGCCGTCAGGGATGGTCAGCGTGACACGAAGGGCATTGCGCAACGTCCACCCGCTCATGTCCACGGGAAGCTCGCCTCGGTTCATCAGCGTGATGTACTCGCCATTCAGGTTGCGGTTGTCATCGCCGCTCGCATCGTAGAGGAACGGTGTGACAAACTCGATCCGCTGCGCCGGGGCGTCGTTCAGATCGTCGAACAGCAAGAAGCCGTACGCGATGAGCGCCAGCGCCGAAACCACGGCAATGATGGTGACTGCGAGGGTCGAGCCTTGTCCCACGGTACGTAGCCTCCTCCAGGCGTTCTCGGCGTGCGGAACGAATTGTACCCGGGATGCGGCGGCAGCGCCCGGACGCGAAGCGGCCTACAGGCCGTCCCACTCGCGCGAAGCGGCGTCGAGGATTCTGCGGCTCGCCGCGCGAACGCGCTCGTAGTACGAAGCGGGATCGATCCGTATGTGCTCGGGGAGGCTGCCCCGCGAGACGGCGTCGCGCAGCTGCTCCGACAAACATCCGCCGACGGGTGTCCGGTGGGCGGCATCGCGAACGGCGGCGTGCGCGGAAGCACGAGGCAACCCGGCATCGATCAGCGCATGGAGATACGCCTCGGAGAGCAGCACATCGCCGGCATCAGCGAGATTCCGCTCGATCGCCTCTTCGTGTACGACGAGCTTCTTGATGATCCCATGGAGCTTGTCGGTCATGTAGTGTGCGAGAAGGAAGCTATCGGGAAGGACGATTCGCTCCACCGAAGAGTGCGACATGTCGCGTTCGTGCCACAGAGCGATGGACTCCATCAGTGCTTGGAGGTTCCCGCGGAGCACCCGGGCAAGGCCGCAGATGCGCTCCGAGGTGATGGGGTTGCGCTTGTGTGGAAGCGAGGAGGAGCTCTCTGGCCGTGGCTCTTCCAGCTCGCCGACCTCTGTTCGTGACAGGTGCCGCAGCTCAAGCGCGATCGTTTCCATCGCCGCGCCGAAGCTGGCGAGGGCGTAGCCCACGTCAGCGTGGAGATCCCGCGGAAGAATCTGGGACACGCCCGTCATCTGCCTGAGCCCGAGGGCTTCACATGCGGCTGCACCTGCCTCGGGAGGGATCTGCATCTGGGTTCCCACGGGGCCGGCGAACCGCCCAACGGAGATCGCCTGTCGCGCGGCGTGTAGCCGATCCATCGCGCGGTCGACCGCCCGCTCCCACACAAGGACCTTCAAGCCCAGCGTGATCGGTTGCGCGTGCATCCCGTGGGTTCGGCCGACCATGACAAGATCTTGGTGCTGGACAGCACGCTGGCGAAGCGCGGTACGGAGTTCGCCCGCGGCATCGATCAGCATATCGAGTGCATCGCGCAGCCCCAGCGAAAGCGCCGTGTCCTTGACATCGGAGGAGGTCAATCCGCGGTGCAGATGGCGGCCCGCGTCTCCCGCCTGGCGCTCGAGGACACGCACGAACGCGAGCAGATCGTGGCCATCTTTCGCCTCCTCGCGAAGGAACGCGTCGACATCCACGTGAACCGCCGCCGAGGCACGATCGTAGGTCCCTTTGGGGACGGATCCTGCGCTCTCGGAGGCATGCAGCGCCGCGAGTTCAACCTTGAGCCAGCGGACGTACTGCGCCTCCAAGGTCCAGTGCTCCTTCATCGGGGACAGCGCGTAGCGCTCGATCATCGGACCCCTTTCGCAACCGTTGCCGGCGCGGCGTCAGACTGTGATGCAAGGATACACGAGAGGCGCTTGGGAAGGCCACAAAGGGTGCCGTTGGAGAAGCCCGCGGGGGCGAGGGCGGCGCTATGAAGGACCGAGCGCGACACGCCCCGAACGGCGCACGGGGTAGCCCTCGACCAGGAGATCATCGCCCATGGGGCGAACGGCGACCTCCTCCAAGCGGAAGCCCTCGGCAGGCGTGGCCAGGCCCAAGGCACCCACGGCGGGAACCGCATCGCCGCCGAGCAGGAGAGGCGCGACGTACAGGCTTACCTTGTTCACCTGTTCCGCGACGAGGAATTCCGTCGCGGTCGCCGACCCCCCTTCGACGAGCAACGAGTCGACGCCTTCCTCGGCCATCCGTGCGAGCATTCGGTCGAGGTCGATTCGTCCCCCGGCGCCCGGGCAATCCCACACCGTGGCGCCGGACGCGGCCAGCTGACGCTGATGTGCGGGGGGGAGCCCGGCGGTGACCACGGTCACGCCTCCTCCATCTCGGACGACGCGGGCGTCCAAGGGGATCCGCCCGCTGTGATCGAGCACGAATCTGCGTGGACTCCGACCGGCGCAGTGCCTTACGGTGAGCTGCGGATCGTCAACGACCACGGTGCCCACACCGACGGCGATTGCCATGAGCCGACGCCGCAGCCGGTGCGCATCCTCGCGGCTCGCGGCACCGGAGATCCATCGGGATCGGCCGCTCGACGCGGCGATCCTGCCGTCGATGGAAAGCGCCAGCTTCAGCTGCACGAACGGCCGGCCGCGGGTGATGAAGTGGCAGAAGACCTCATTCAGGCGGCGCGCATCCCTTTCCAGCACCCCCGCGACGACCTCGACCCCGGCGCTGCGGAGGGTCGTGATTCCCTTGCCGTTGACCTCGGGGTTCGGATCGCGGCACCCCACGACCACCTTCTTGATTCCCGCGCGGAGAATCCGCTCCGTGCACGGCGGCGTCTTCCCATGCGTACAGCAGGGTTCGAGGTTGACGACCAGTGTCGCACCCTGCGCGAGCTCGCCGGCGTCGTCGATCGCCACCGGTTCGGCGTGAGGGCCGCCAAAGCGCGCGTGATGGCCTCGTCCGACCACCTCGCCGTCGCGGACGACAAGCGCCCCCACCAGCGGATTCGGATTGACCGCTCCCTCGCCTTGCCGAGCCAGCGCAAACGCCTCTCGCATCCAACGATCGTACGACGTCATGTCGCGGCAGCGATCAGCGACGCGGCGGCGCCCGCGGGATCCTCGGCACCGAAGATGGCGGAGCCAACGACGAGGATGTCGGCGCCTGCCGCGACCGCGACACCCGCCGTCTCCTCATTGATGCCTCCGTCGACAGCGATCTGCACGTCCCGCTCACCGATCTCCGACCGCAATCGCCGGATCCGCTGTGCGCTTGCCGGGAGAAACCGCTGTCCACCGAAACCGGGTTCGACGCTCATGACGAGGATCAGGTCGACATCGGAGAGAAACGGGTAGATCTCGTCCACGGGCGTCGCTGGCCGCAGGGAGATCCCTACGCGAGGTCCGAGCCTTCGAAGCGCGATGATGGCGGCCGATGGATCGGCTGTCGCTTCCGCGTGGAAGATGAACGAATCCGCTTCGGAGACTTGGAACGCCGCAGCCAGCGCAACGGGGTCATCAACCATGAGGTGGATGTCTAGCGGGCGCTGGATCCCCCTGCGAAAGGCATTGACCACCGGCGCGCCGAACGTGAGATTGGGCACGAAGTGGCCATCCATGACGTCCATGTGGAACGAATAGGTTACGGGCTCGACCGCCTTTGCCGCCGCGCGCAATGCGCCGAAATCCGCGGACAGCAGGGAGGGAGAGAGCTTCATCGTCGTCTGCCCGCGGATAGCAGCATCAGCAACTGCAACGCCGCCACGGCGGCCGCTGCGACGTACGTCAGCGCAGCCGCTGACAGCACCTCGCGGACGGCTCCGAGTTCTTCGACGCTCACGAGCTCTCCGGATCGCAGCGCGGCCACGGCGCGCCGACTGGCGTTGAACTCCACGGGCAACGTGATCAGCGTAAACAGGACCGCCGCAGAGAACGCGAGAATGCCCACGGTGATCAACGGCTCCAGCTGGAACACGAGGCCAGCGAAGAACAACGGCAGCGCCAACTGCGAACCGATCGACGCCACGGGAACGACGGACGTGCGAAGCGCGAGTGGGCGGTAGCCTCGTGCGTGCTGAATTGCGTGACCCGCTTCGTGAGCGGCCACACCGACTGCGGCGACGGAAGCCGACTCGGGGTCGGAGAGACGCAGGACACGGCTGCGAGGATCGTAGTGATCGGAGAGGCGCCCCTTGGCCCGCTCAATGCGCAGCCCCGTGATCCCTTCCGCGGTGAGAATCCGGCCGGCTACCTCGGACGCAGTCATGCCGCTCACGGTCCGAACACGCGCGTAGCGGGAATAGGTCGAACGGACCTTGACCTGCGCGTAGCCGGCGAGCAGCAACGCGGGGATTAGGATGAAGATGCTCGGTCCGATGAACGGCAAGCCCCAGAACGGCATCTTTCCCCCTCCTCCCCTTGCACTGTAGGGGGCTCAAGTATAGACCCCGTACGGCGATGCGCCAAGGACCGGCGACCGACGAGCAGTACTGCGGCCGCCGCCGCGGTGCCGACCGCGCCCGCCCCCCAGTCGAGGAGACTTGCCGTTCGGCTGGGAACAGCGAGCTGGAGCGCCTCCAGCATCCCCGAGAGAAGGATCAGCGCAAGCACCGCACGACCCAAACGAGCTCGGACGATCGGCAATGCGGAGG
>Ga0272441_10006093_pt1 | contig 20490 bp, 21 predicted proteins | sample SSMProp6N_FD_193582 | JGI IMG/M metagenome (GOLD analysis project Ga0272441, IMG submission 193582) | Marine sediment archaeal communities from Little Sippewissett salt marsh, Falmouth, MA, United States - SSM-Prop-6N | ecosystem: Environmental > Aquatic > Marine > Wetlands > Sediment ...
GCGTATGAAACGCCCGTGAAGAGCAGGAGAAAGACAACACCGACAAATATGGTCTTTTTATTCATCATCAAAACCGTTCATCTTTTTTAATCTTTTCTTCTGCATCTGCAGATAGTCAAGACCGGCACCCCGGTCGGACTTTACGGACACGTTTCCGCGCCTGGTGCGCGCATCCGACACCCTTGAGACAAGGCTGCCTAGCTGCCTGTTAACATAGTCCTGGAACCCGCTTCTGCGCGGTCCGGGCGATCTTGAACTCAGAAGACGGATCCTGTCTATTTCCTCCCTGTCTGTTATCTCCGTAATATAATTTATCGCGCTGTCAGAGACCCCGAGAACAACAATCCTCCCAGCGAGGTCAACGATCTGGAGATACTTGTTTGTACCGATCGGCACCACTGAAAGCACCTGCAGTACATCCTCACCAAGTACCTGCATGCCGGTACGCCTGGTCACAAAACGCAGAAAATAGTAGAAACCGGCAACAAGCAATCCGAGAATTATTATCGTTTTAAATACCAGCCATGCGTATGAGTCCTCTTCCATTTTTGGCACGAAGTCTTCATCAGTATATTCCCTCGAAGGTATACCGGTGATATCTTCGTTTTCCGCTTTCGGCGCAGCTGTTTTATTTTTAACGGATTCGGATTTTTTAACAGTTTTCGAAACAGTGCCCTTTTCCGGTTTACCCTTTACGGCCGTGTCCTTTCCTGCAGCCGGAGGTATAAATATCACGGCAGAAACAAGCATGACTGCTGCAGTACATACCGCGCACATGTTTTTTTTATTTCTGAATATATCCATAAAAAGCACTAACCTCAAAACGTTATGTCACATTAAAAAACAGTTTTAAAAAAGGGACAGATTTACCGCATATTTCATCTGTCCCATTAAGACCACACGCACAACACAATTTCCATGGGCCGGCCCTGTGCGCCGGTCCAGTCCTACTGAAGCCCGCTTAACCTTTCCACCGGACTTACTATATCTGTTACACGTACACCAAAGTTCTCATCAATAACAACGACCTCTCCCTTGGCAATCAGCTTTCCGTTCACCAGCAGGTCGACCGGCTCTCCAGCGAGCTTGTCAAGCTCGATAATCGAACCCTCACCAAGACCAAGTATGTCCTGCACAAGCTGTGTTGTCCTCCCCAGTTCAACAGTCAGGGTCATCGGCACATCAAGGAGAAGGGATATATTTCCTCCCACACCCGGGGCGATCCCCTCATCAAGCGGCGGGAACTTTACAGGACTGATCCCGACCTGCTGCTGCTGAAACTGCTGAGGCTGTGCCTGTGGAGCCGCAGCCGGCGCTCCCGCTCCGGTAGAAAATCCGGACACTACACCGCTGTCCATTATATGATAAAACTTCGAACTCAGCACTCCCTCAATATTGAAATCATACGTAATCTCAGCAACCTGCCCTCCGGGAGGGATCTGCAGTTCGCCGGGATCGTTTACCATTGTCAGTGTCGCTGGCGTGGTATTGATCCCACCGCCGACCCGCGTACTGAACTGCGTGGCCATTGACGAAAGCAGCTGATTTGTAAATTCCTGTATCGTACTCTGGTGCGCTTCCGAAAGGTCCGCTGGAGCGGTACCTGACTCGTCCCCCATCATGAGTGAAGATATTGAGCCTGCATCATTCATGGTGAACACAATCAGGTTCTTTCCGCTGATAGCACCCCGGTAGTCCATTGCAACCTGCACATACTGCCCGGCAAAATCTGACCTGGCCGCTTCTGCCGGCTTGATCTGGACACTGGCATTTGTAATGGTCAGGTTCTTGCCGCCGAGATAACCGCTTAAGGACGGGGCAACTGCGCTCATCGCGGCATTAACCGCGTCGCGGATTGCACCCTGGTCATTCATTGATGCTGAGGCGCCGGCAGGACCGGATTCTGGCCCGGGAGTCGGCCCCGCAGGTGACAACATGTCATCAGCACCCTGCAACAAGGCATCTATTTCATCCTGTGATAAAGAGCCATCACCCATGTGTTCCTCCAAAGTATTCGCTGGAATCCGTACGGCCGGAAATCCCTGTATTCCGGCCTTCCGGCCATCGCCTCCCCCTCATGCGGGAGTCAGCGCCGCGCCGTAAAGGCAATTCCTGATTTTTTAGTTCCCCTAGTTTACAACCAGTTCCTTGAAATATACTTCCTTTATTTTACCGGAAATAAGAATAACATTAATATGAGCCTTTATTTCCTCTGAGAGCGCGACAGCATCGCTGACCGAATCAAGATCATCATATTTTTTCCCCTGGAGAATAATATTGATAATATGCTGTATCTGGTCCTTCCTCTTAACTAATTCATTATTCAACTCAATGCTCGGCTCATACGCAATAGAAATCTTCATCTTCACAAAGTGCGGCTCAGTATCCGCCGTGGTCTTTGAAAATGACGGCAGCTCAAAACTGTTCAGCGGAGGAGGCGGAGGAGCCGCCACAATATCCTGGCTCTTCTCATAACTTCTTTCCTGCACATTTTTTGAAACAAGATAGGATATTCCCGTTACAAGAACAACAAGGAGTATACTCCCTGCCACGTAAAGCAGAATTTTTACGATCCGTGAAGTCTCAACAGAACCAGAGGCCTCCTCTATCCCCGAGCTCTCATCCTCTTCAATCAGGTCATCCCTTTCCTCATCACCCATGTTTTTCCTTCCTATGGCTACCTGTATACTATAATGTATTAAGAATTACAGCTATAATCAATAAACGCACGAGCAAACACACTTATGTGACATAATAACACCATTACCGGTTTTATGTCAATTAATTTATTTATGTCAATTAATTTATCCATTTTAATAAAAGTGTTACAGATTAATCAGTTTTATCTCCATTCTTCATCTGGCAGGGGCCTCTTTATGCCCGGCACCCTGCTCTTTATCATGGACTTTTCACGTAATATCACGATATCAACTCGCCTGTTGTAGGCCCTTCCTTCCGGGGTGTCATTTGTATCCAGGGGCCTGTTTTCTCCGAAAGCTACTGCTGAAAGCCTGCCCGGATTTACCTTTTGTTCCTCTGACATAAACCTGAGCACATTAACACTTCGCGCTGACGAGAGCTCCCAGTTACTTGGATATCCTTCACCCGGACGCTTTGCCCTGACAGGTCTTGAATCAGTATGCCCCTCGATCCTGACCAGATTATCAACACTATTTATAACTTCCGAGACCTTCTCCAGAACGGGACGCACATCTTCCCTGAGCCTGGCGCTTCCCGGATCAAAAAAGGAGTCTCCTGAAAGTGTGATAACAAGGCCGCGCTCGTCCTCTGTTACCCTGACCTTTTTTGTTCTTATCTCGGGCTTGAACATGGATACGGCCTTTTTAAGGCTTTTTGCAAGCGCGCGCCCCGCCTGTGTTGAAGGCAGATTTAGCATGTTCTGCCCGAGCTCCTCAAGCCTGCCTTCTGAAAGGGAGTACCCCCCCTGGAACATGCCGAGCGCCCCGCGGAAAGAGGAAAGCACCAGGTAAAAATCCTTACCCTCTATGTCAGCGAAACTCATCATGACAATGAAAAATGTAAGCAGAAGGGTGGTCATGTCGCTCCAGGACACCATCCATGCAGGGGCTCCCCTTCTCTCTTTTTTCTTTTTCCTGACTGCCATGCTTAGTCACCAACCTCCTGGGTAATCTCCTCGCGCTGTGACGGCTCAAGGAACGCGATCAGCTTGTCTCTTACGATCCTGGGGTTGTCCCCTGACTGTATTGACAGGGTCCCCTCTATCATTATCAGTTTAAGTAAAATTTCATCATTTCCCCTGGTCTCAAGTTTATTAGCTATTGGCGTAAGCACCGCGTTTGCCATTACAGCGCCATACAGGGTCGTGATGAGCGCTGTTGACATACCGGGTCCGATTGCCGACTTGTCCTCAAGGTTTACCATCATCAGTATAAGTCCCATAAGTGTTCCTATCATACCGAATGCCGGAGCGAGCAGCGCCCAGTCCTCAAAAAGCTTTTTGCCCTTTTCATGGCGCTCCATTATAAATTCCAGCTCCGTCTCCATGATACGCCTTACCAGTTCCGGGTCAGTACCGTCAACAACCAGCTGAATACCCTTCTTTAAAAACTCATCATCCAGTTCATCAAGGTCATCCTCAAGGGCAAGCAGGCCCTCCCTTCTGGCTTTTTCAGAAAATGAGACAAGTGTAATAATCATTTCTTTTGCGTTTAATACCGGCGCGAAAAAGGCAAATCGGACAACCTTGCCCATTCCAAGAACATATGCCAGCGGGTAGGAGGCAAGAACAGCCGCAAAGGACCCCCCTACTGTTATCATGATTGACGCAGGGTCAATAAAGAGCAGCAGGCTGCCCTGTGCAAATATTACCCCGAGTACCAAGAATACAAACGCTGCAACTATACCGCCAATGGTTGCTATATCCATAAACTGCTCCGTTCCGCCTGTAAAATTACTGATATCGCTGACTGTATATGGTTATAAGATCCATACTCTTATACAATTGCCTCCCTTATAATCAGGAAGACTGTTTTTAGAAACACAATACCATCAATTATAATTTCGGCAGATAATGGAATAATCCAAAATTTAAAATAGAAATAATTTCATTAATCAGTATAAAAAAAGGATGGTCCAGCCGCAGCTTCCGGCCTTTTGCGCAGTCTTTCTGCACGGGGAAGTGGCCTTTATCATGCTCCCTGCACATATTGATCGAAAAATTCCTTCCTGTTCATAAATGTGAAAAAGCTCTCAAGCCTGGCTGTCTTAAAGATCGGCATGACCGAGTCACTGGGGTCAAGGAAAACCATATCTATACCCGCATTCTTTGACTGATTCAGGAATTTTACCAGTATACCGATTGCAGAGGAATCAATGAAGTCAAGCTCGCTGCAGTCTACTGCAATAACAGAATGTCCTGTTCTACGCTGTTCATCCCATACCTGTTCAGCAAAGAGCACGCTTTCAAACATAAACTCTCCCTTAAGACAGATTATAACAGCGCTGCTGTACTCTTCAATCCTGATATTAACCATTAAGTGCTCCAGCGATCTTAACTTTATTGTTTCAATATATCCTGTGAATATTTATCATTCACAATGATAGCCCTACCCTCTGTCTGAACTCAACCACTTTTGCAGTTATTTCTTCAATTTTTTCCCTGACAATATACTTTCTGTCATTACTCAGGGTAATAACCGTGTCCGGTTTCTCCTCTACTGTTTCAATGTGGTCGGAATTCAGCAAGAATTCATCCCCGTTCATTTTATGCAGAATAATCATTTTGTACGTTTCCCCCTTCTCTTTCTTTCCAATGACGAAAGCGCTGATTTCAGGTCCGTTTTTGTCACGAAATCACCTGAGCACCCCGGACAGCTGCAGTCGAATACCTGCGTGCTGTTCTTTGAGAAAAGCTCCTCCAGCCAGAGTTTAGATGCAAGGAACTGTGCATCAGTGAAATATATCCGCTCATCTCTCCTGATCTCATATTCCCTTCTTTTTCGAATGATTTCATACTCCTGTGACAGGTTCGTGGCAATCCTTGTTTCGGTGCGCAGCCCGGACAGTCCCCTGACAGTGCCTGAAGCGTAAAACCTGCTTCCAAAACCCATATCATTGCCCACAAGCACAAGGGACCGCGCGCCGCTGCCAAGTGAGAATGCAACTGCCTGCGTTGTAACAGTACTGCCCGTGGCGAGAAAACCCAGGTCTTTTCCTGCTGTTTCCCATAATTGCTCATACCCGGGCCCCTCAAGCATCCAGTTGTAGAAACTGACATCCCCGTTCCATCTTCTCAAAGTGCTGGGCGACATGCAGCTGAAAGCTGCGAGGTGCATTCCTGATGTGTCAATACCCCCGAAAAAGTCGACCGGGCTGGTTTCACAGGAAAACACGCATGACGGCCTTATGCCCGCACTAACCAGGGGCCGCAGGGCCATGTCCGCGGCAACTATATAGATTTCGTGCCTGTGCTGAAATTTTTTCAGCAGTCCGATATTCTCATCCAGAGATGGTCCCGCGCCAGCGACAACAATGATCCTGCCTTCACATTTATCAACAAGCCCCCTCAGCCCCCCGCTGCTCCTTATCAGGGGAAGGTTCTTACGGAGATTTCTCTGAAAGGCACCGAGACGCTCCGCAGTCATGCCCCGGTTCAGGTCAGTGAAAAGCTGTTCCTTATCTATCATATTTCTCCATCCACAGGTATAGTGTAGGGAGAAGCAGAAGGGTCAAGACGGTGGAGGAGAACAACCCGCCAATGACCACTGTTGCAAGGGGCCTCTGGACCTCCGCTCCGAGTCCTGTGTTAAAAGCCATGGGTATAAAACCTAGCATTGCCACGAACGTTGTCATTATCACCGGCCTGAGCCTGACAAGAGCGCCCCTGTACACGGACTCCCTCACATCATTACCATCATTTCTGAGCTGGTTAAAAAAGTCAACAAGCACCATTCCGTCAAGTATTGCAATACCTGTCAGGGCGATAAACCCGATACCCGCTGAAACACTGAAAGGGATGTCCCTGAGATACAGAAAAATCACCCCTCCGGTCACGGCAAAGGGGATACTGTTGAATACGAGGAAGGCGTGCCTGAAATTACCGAAGTTCCGTATCAGCAGCAGGAATATGACAAAGAGGACTATTGGGATAATTATATACAGCCTGGTCCGGGCTGACTGAAGGTTCTTGAACTGACCGCCCCACTCACGGAAATAACCATCAGGAAGGGGGACCGCTTTATCTATTTTCTCCGCAGCCTCACTAACAAATCCTTCAGTATCCCGGTCCCTGAGATTTATGGAAACTGCCGCATATCTTCTGGACCTGCTCCTGGCAATAGTTGTGACCTGATCTTTCTTTCTGAAATTCGACAGGTTCCCTATCGGAACCGAGCCCCCTTCTGGGAGTCCCACAGGGAGCCTGACTATATCACTAACGTCTTTCCTGAATTCATCGCTCAGTCTAACCACAATCGGGAAACGCCTGTCGTCCCTGTAATAATAACCTACCTCCTTTCCGCTCATTGCTATTTCAAATGTATCATTGACGTCCTGCATGCTGAGCCCGAACTGAAGTATACTGTCATGATCAAGAACCAGATCCAGTACAGGGCTCCTGGTCAGCGCGGTAAGTGCGTCCAGTTCAACAGATTCCGCCCCCCTTATCTTTTCAAGGACCGTGCTTGAACGATCCACCAGATCCATGAGTGTATCCAGATCAGGCCCGAACAGCCTCAGTGTTATGTCAGCCCTGCTCCCCTCCAGTATTTCATTAAAGCGCATCTCAATGGGCTGAGTCATTGATATCTCCTGCCCCGGGACCTTTGCGTCAAGGGCCGCGCTTATGTCCTCGAAAAGCCGATCTTTTGTGCGAGGTTTGCTGCCCCTGTTCCCGGACCGCGAGGGAGGGCCCTTTTCCAGTATCACAAATGTATCCGCGAAATTGACCCCCATTGGATCAGTGGCGGATTCAGGTGTTCCCATTCTTGAAAAAACGGTTTTTACTTCAGGGAATCCGGATATTATACGGTCAGAACGCTTCTGCACTGCCACTGACTCATCAATACCCGTACTTGTGCTCCGTACAAGCCCGATAACCATGTCCCCTTCGTCAAGCTGAGGCACAAAGTCTGAACCGAGCCCAAGGAACATTACAAGCGCTATAATCGCGAATACCAAAGTCGCGGGAATCATTACCATTCTGCGTTTCAGGGAAAATTCCAGCAGGGGCCTGTAGGCCGCTGTCATGTACCTGATAAGCAGCCCCTCTCCCCCTGATTTTTTTGTTCCCAGCAGATAGTAGCTCATTATGGGCATGAGAAAAACCGCAATAAGAAGGCTCGCGCCCAGGGCATACAGCACTGTCGCGGCCATTGGTGTAAACATTTTCCCCTCAATTCCGGAAAGCGTGAGTATGGGGACATACACAATCATTATTATAAAAACCCCCAGCACAACAGGTTTCCCCACCTCCTTTGAAGACTCCAGCACAAGGTTGAGCCTGTCTTCCCTGCTCATCCTGCCCGGCGCCATATCAGACCCCTCAAATCGTCGGATAATATTCTCTATAATGACAACAGATCCGTCAACAATCAGGCCAAAATCGATTGCGCCCAGGCTCATTAGACTCGCTGTAATCCCTGACTGGAACATTCCGGCAAAGGCGCATATCATTGACAGCGGGATTGAAAGCGAAACAATAACCGCGGCGCGAATATTGCCGAGAATCAGGAGCAGAACCAGTATTACAAGCAAACCTCCCAGCAGCAGGTTTTCAGTGACCGTGCCGATTGTAGCATTTACAAGAAAACTCCTGCTGTAAAGAACCTTCATCTCAACCCCTTTCGGCAGCTCCAGGCGCCGGGCACGGTCCTCCACGGCCATGGATACCTGCCTGCTGTTCGCGCCGATACGCATCAGCACCGTACCCAGAACAGTCTCCTCCCCTTTATACGTGGCTGCACCAAGCCTCAGCTCGTTCCCTTCAACCACGTCTGCCACCTGGTTAAGCCTCACCGGCCTCCCGTACACATTGAGTTTTACCGGGAGTTGCCGTATCTGGTCAAGGCGGTCGATCCTACCAACAGTCCGGACTATGATCTGCTTGCCTTTTTCTTGTATATAACCCCCTCCGTAGTTTTCACCAAGGCTCTGCAACGCAGTTATAAGCTGATGGCAGCTCAGACCGAAATAGTCCATTTTTCTCGGATTTACGTTTATATGTATCTGCTTTTTATAACCCCCGTTGGACTCGACTTCAGCCACGCCGGGGACTGCCTTGAGATACGGCTTGACCTGCAGATCCTGAACTGTCCGCAGGTAGATGAGACGCTGTTTTTCAGGCATTTTTTCAATACTGCTGCCTTTTTCAGGAACAAGCACGTACATGAATATCTCACCCAGTCCTGTTGAAACCGGCCCCAGTTCCGGGATTATACCTTCAGGCAATTTAACATTCCTCATGCGTTCAGCAACGAGCTGTCGTGCAAAATAGATATCCGTATTATCGCTGAAAACCACGATGATCTGCGAAAGCCCGTATTTGGACAGGGATCGTATGTCTTCAACATCCGGGAGGCCGGAAAGTTCAGTCTCAATGGGATAGGTCACATTCTTTTCGATTTCTTCAGGAGCAAGCGAGCCTGTTCTGGTATTGACCATAACAGAAACATTGGTGATATCAGGTATAGCGTCTATGGGAAGACGCATCATGGAAAATATTCCGACAATCACCATAGCAGCAAATATCAGAATAACAGCATACCTGTGATTAAGGGACCACTCGAACATCCTGTCTATCATTTATTTTCCGCCCCCTTTCTGTCGGCAGTCAGAAACATAATCTGAGTATGAGCGTCAACAAGCTGGACCTGCGCCCTGTATATGGCCTCCAGTGATTCATACGCCATGGAATCAATTTCCAGGTAAGTCTGGAGGTCAACACGTCCCTTTCTGAATTCCCGGTCAGCATATCGCATCTTCTGCTCTAAAATGTCTGCGTATGAAACAGGTAAATCCCTCACGAGCGTGGAGGCAGCCTGGTATTTTTTAATAAGCAGATTCAGTTCATTGACCAGACTGCGTTCTGAATAAATGAGCTCGTTTTTTTTCTCCTTTGTGCGGGCACGGCTGATCATTACTGCGTTCCTGTTGCGATTAAGCACGGGGATTGCCACAGTGAAACCGCCGCCGAATGATCGCTCTGTAGTGCCGGCATGTTCCTCAGTGTAAAAAAGTGAAATGCCGGGATCAGGGAAAGCCTCTCTCCTGCTCAGCCGCTCCCCTGCCCTGTTCATTCTTACCTGGGCACGATATCTCTGAAGCAGCAGGTTGTCCCTGACCGCTTTTCCCTTAATAGCAGCAGGATCAATTTCAGGGATATCCCTGTACCACTCAATATCAACAGCAGGCGGGGCCCCTTCACTTTCCGTACAGATATAAACATTCAGCCGGTCAAATGCCGTGCGTATTTTTACCGAATTTTCTGCCGCAGCGCGTTCAAGCATCCCGACTTTCAGCCGGATAATATCACGCTCGACCCTTTTCTGAGGCGCGATTATTTTTCTTCCTGTAAGATACGAATCAATGAGTCTCAGTCGCCTGAGCCTGTGTTTTACATGAGTCGAATGTTCAAGGAGGGAAGCGTAGGCATAAGCAAGACGTGTTACCTCGTACCTGATAAAAAGCTGCATTTCGCTGTGTTCAAGCTCACTGATTCTTATGCCGTATTCTGCAATCTCTCTCCGCAGGGCCTGCTTGCCAGGAAAATAGAAGTGCTGATTCAGCTCAATACCATAGAGATATCCATGTGTGCCAGGGGTCCTCTTGCTCCCTCCGGATAAACTCACTTCCGGGTTCATCCATTCCGAAGCCTGTTTAGCAGCATATTTCTGTCCGGCTATACGATGCCTGGAGGCCCTTAGGAGTTCATACCTGGATAATGACCTCTTTATGAGCTCATCCAGGGTATAAACACTGTCAGCATAAGCAGGAACCGGTTTAATGCAGATGAGTATTACGGAAACAGCACAAAAGATATGCACAAATACATGATTCATAGCGCCTCCCCGGATTAAACCCGGACTCCAGGCCCGCGTCTCTCCTTGACGATTACCAGAAAAAATATCTGATTCCTATACCTGCGTCAAAATCAACCTCTGTTGACGGGTACAGGGAAATTCCAGGTACGATCTCACAGAAAAGCTCCAGGTCCTTTATCACGTAATACTGGACCCCCAGGGGGATTCGCATACCGAAACCGGTCTTTTCGTCATCCCTTCCCTTTTCATTTGTATCACCTGTAAAATATCTGAATTTAAACCCCAGGCCCCCATACCAGTACAAAGGCTTTTTCAGTGTGTCACGGTAAAACCAGTAATCACAATGCAGGTGCAGGTGGTTGTTAAGGGACCACGCAATGCCCACAACCGGGAAATTGCCATACCTGATGGAAATTCCTGTTGGTTCACCTATCACGATGCCCGCGCCGAGTTTCTTCTGCGCCAATGCCTGTGACTGGCCCGCGAAAAGGGCCGCGCTCATCAATAATAAAATCAGTATTCCTGTTCTGTAATGTCTTCTCATTTCACATCTCTATTTTTAATAATCTTATGAACTGTATATGGCCCAGAATGAATTATTTTTCAAGAATATTTTATCCCCTGAATCTATATTCAGCAGAGGCGCACCACCCTCAGCATGGACATTTTAATTACACCGGGTCCAGTTTTAACAGGATATAATCATTCGTTAAGAAGTGAAGACACGTACTTCATGATTTCATAATGGTCAATATCAATGGGTTCTATTGCCTCAAGTATTCCTATGAAAAGCATGATGGTCTGCGCAATGCGCGACATGTACTTCGGACTGAGGTCAGTCTTCCTGCGCAGGGGAGTATCTCTTTCTGACAGCGAAATCACGTTTCTGTAGAATTCAAAATGACGGGTAATGAATTTTCTGATCTCCGCCATTATCTTTTATTCTTCAAATGCATACAGAACCAGGTTGGCCACAATGCGGATGTTCGTTTTATTCAGTATAAAACTTTCAACACCAAGCAGTGCTGACAGAGGCACAACCGAGCCCGATTTTTCAGTCATCTGAAAAAGATCATTGTGGATACGGGCGAGGTCTCCGAAAAGCTGGGATATGAGTTCAAGAAATATTTCTTCTTTTGTCTGGAAATAGTGAAGCACCCCGCCTTTTGAAAATCCCGCCTCATCAGCTATGTCCTGGAGTGTGATCTTTGAATAAACGTCATTTTCAAGGCGTCGCATAAGGGCATCAACAATTATACGTTTTTTGTACTTTGCTTTTTCTTCCTTTGGAAAGTGCATTGTCGGACCATTTCCTTTATTAAGGGAACTTTAAAAAATAATATTATATTCCCCTTTTGTGGTCGATCGCTTATCAGGGTCGAAGCTATTTTGAACATCCGTGTTCAGCTTCGACATTAGCTCATCGTTAGCGTCACATCCATGTCTGCGATCGGCACCGGCGCATCCCGATTCTATTTAAGAATTAACAATTATTACCCTTCGGCGCTGAAGGCAATAAACTATTTTTATCTGCTGCAGGCTGATGAATTAAATAATGATATAATTCATTAAACCCTTATACCGATTTTTATAGGCGCAAATAACTAAAATGAACACCCGGTCACAGGAAATCATTTTCAGCTAAAAAAACAAGAAATAATTATTTATGATGGAAAAAATATCAACTGTTCTCTATACTCAATGTTTCCGTGCAACATGCGCGGCCGGGCGAAACGATAAACATGAAAAGCGAAAAAAAACTTTTCTTTTATACCCCCGGTGCTAAACATTGGCCATGAACAAAAATTTTACATTGCATTCCGAGAATGAGACCCTAGCACTTGCCGAAAAACTCGGCCGCAGCGCAGTCAGGGGTACGGTGTTCGCCCTGGTGGGAGAACTCGGCACAGGCAAGACTGTGTTTGCCAGGGGTATTGCAAGGGGTCTTGGCATCACTACCGCAATAACGAGCCCGACCTTTACACTTCTTGAAATATACCAGGGGCGTATCCCCATGTACCATTTTGACCTTTACAGGATTGAACACAGTGCCGAATTTGACCAGCTGTTCTTTGAGGAGTACTGGGAGGGTGACGGAGTTTCCGTAATTGAATGGGCGGACCGCGCTGCTGACAGGCTGCCGGAAAATACCACTTTAGTCAGGTTCGAATATGTTGATGACCTGTCAAGGAGACTTACAATTGAATACCCTGACAATTGACACTGCCACTTCACTGGAAATCGTTACAGTTGCCGCGGGAGACAACGTGGCTGACGAGTCATCCCCGGTCGGCAGTTCCCATTCCGTTACACTTTTTAACAGGATACAGGCAGCCCTGGAAAAAACAGGAATAACCGCAGGCGGGCTCGACCTGATAGGCGTGGGTACCGGGCCAGGGTCATTCACCGGTATCAGGATTGCAGTAACCACAACACGCATGCTCGCCCAGGTTCTTTCCGTCCCCCTGGTGGGAGTTTCGTCTACACTCCTTCATGCGGTATCAGTTCCCGGCAACCCGGGTGACCGTGTGCTTGTGGCTTTTGACGCAAAAAAAAAGAGGGTGTTTGGAGCCCTCTACATGATCACGGACAACAGGCTGATGCCTGAAGTGCTGCTGCAGCCGGGTGACTATGAACCTGAAACTCTTTTCAGGAATGCACACGGCAAGGGGAATCTCTATACACTGGGAGACGGTATTGAACTGTACCGGGAAAAGGCCGGAGATACCGAATTTACCCACATGGACAATTTCATACCGGAAGGGCGCATAATTACGGACCTGGTACATTCACTCTACATTTCTGAACCGGACAGGTATACGGACTTCAACAGTGTTGTACCGATGTATGCAAGAAAATCAGACGCGGAAATCATGAAGAAAATTAAAGCGGAAACCAGGCAGGACAAAAAATAAAATGCCGATCACCCCTTTCTGTTCTTCATTGACTTGATCAGCCTTGCCTTATAGTCTGATTCCATTGGTTTGAGCACAGCATAAAATCGTTTCATTTCATCCTTTCGGGAGGAATTACCCTCAAAATCAACCCCCACAAAAAGCTCCCCGCTCTCATCAGTGTATGTTGACTTGATCTCACCGTAAATTGTTATCGGGGCCTGCAGCTTGAAAACAATGTCAAATATGAAACCCTTTGACTTGTATATGCTTGTTTTCAGGTTTTCATCTGTAATTTTAAGCTTTGCGCCACCGCGGCTTATGTCCATAATCTGCTGATGCACGGGAAGCAGCAGTGTATTTGCGTCCCTGATCCTGTCAACGAGCCTGTATGAAAGTTCCTTGACCTCACTGACTTTTTCAATAGAATAATTTTCGCTCTTTGAAATTATCTGGATATAAGCAAATGGTGTTGATTTCCCATTATCAGCAACATAAATTACCGGAATAATCAAAAGTGACCGGTAACCCTTTTCAATATTCTTCATTAAAAATTCATCCGATTTATTACCGAATATTTCATCAAGATCCAGAAATTCTTCCGAATCATGGATCATTGACTCCCTGTCAGAAAAGTCCGGTATAAACAGGCTCTTTCCGGTCTTCTTTATCTCGGCCAGTACAGTCTCAGCGTTCTCTGATGAAAAAACATCCACCTTTACGAAGTCGCCAAGCCTTGAATTTGTTGTCTGAAACTGGTCCAGCACCACCTTGATGCCTGTGGGGATGTTAAAACCGCTCAGGTCAATAGAGTGTTTAGAGACCCTGAAGTTCGTGGCGACTGCTACTTCAGTTGTGACCTTGAACCGGAGGTCCCGCCTGCCCTTTATCGCGCGCCGCGCACTCCTGATCTTACATTGAAGGTATCCGGGGCCCCGTTCCTCTATCACCTCAAAATCTATCTCAATATATTTATCAGAAAGGCCATAGATTGTCAGGCTTCCATCATGTTCATATCCCGGTTCAGTCACAAGAAGGAGTGTTCCGTCATCCAGATACTCATTGATGTTTACTTCACTCTTATCAACCGAATACTTTATATAGAGCCTGCGTTCAGCGAATTGAGACTTCAGTATATTAATTACGTCATCAATTGTTTTGAATGAATCAAAACTTCTCTGGATTCTTTGATTTATCTTGTGCAATTGGGGACCTCTTTAGAGAAAAAATAACACTTCACTTATATATATCGAATAAAAAATACAATATAATAAAGAAATTTATTTACCGGCAACTTATAAATATTTCCCCCCTGAGAAATGCCTAAAAAAAAAGAGGGAGAAATCCCTCTATCGGTTAAATAAATTCAAAATTAACATGTCCTACTTTTTGGCTTTCGGTTTTGATTTTGCTTTGGTCTTGGCTTTTACCTTGGATTTCGCTTTGGGTTTTGCCTTGGTTTTTGCCTTTGCCTTGGCTTTGGCTTTTTTTTCAGCCTCTTCTTTTTTCCTGGCAGCGACAAGAGCCTTGTCAAGCTTAACAACCGATGCCTTTTCAGCCTTCAGCTCCTTCTCCAACTTTTTGATCTTATCATTCTTTCTTTTCAAATCGTTCTGGATTTGTTTTGCTGATTTACCTTTCATAGATAATATCACCTCGTTTAATTTTTTTATGCTGGATAAAGGCTTTGCACTAATTTTATATAAAAAGATATTTTATGCAAGTAAAAAATAGTGTTCACCTTTGCTATTGAAATAATAGCGGGTCATACATAACGAATACTCACGGCATTCAGGGCAGACTGGATCAATATTTATTTACTTGCAATGGTTCAGCCCCCTCTGTATTGTGGCATTCCCGTGTGCCATTACTACCTGCCGCGGGTATAATCTTAAAAAAGAATCCAAGTCATGAGCCATGAATAAAAAACTGCCAGTGGTAACCATTGTGGGCCGGCGTAATGTAGGGAAATCCACACTCTTCAATTCTCTTGCAAAAGAGAAAAAGGCGATTGTTGATCCTGTCCCGGGCCTTACCAGGGATATCATCTCCTGCACGGTCACATACAGGGAAGCCTCCTTCAGGCTTTCAGATACCCCCGGACTGGACCTTCCTGATTCATCCGAGCTTTCTGAGCCGATACTTGAAAACGCGCGCAGGCACCTGGAGCAATCTTCACTGGTAATTTTCCTCATGGAAGACCCGGCCCCTTCAGGCTTTGACATGGACCTCGCTGATATTCTGCGTAAGCTGTCGGTTCCGACTATAATTGCAGTAAACAAGATGGATAATGAAAAGGACCTTGAAAACATGGTCAACTTCTACGAGATGGGGTTCCAGGACATCCTGCCTATTTCAGCCATGAGGAACATTAATATTAACCTGCTGCTGGACAAGATCCTAGACCTCCTGCCCTCGCGCAAACAGGCGCCTTCAGAACCGGACCTCCGGATTTCAGTCGTGGGCAGGCCCAATTCAGGCAAATCAACCCTCCTGAACGCTTTTATCGGTTATGAACGCGCTGTTGTGTCAGATATACCCGGTACTACACGGGATTCAGTAGACGAGGACTTTATATACCACGGTAAAAAAATACGCATAATCGACACTGCCGGGCTCAGAAGGAAAAGCCGAATAAGGGAAGACGTAGAGTTCTATTCTGTCACTCGTACCCGCGATTCAATCCGGAAGAGCGACGTGGTAATCCACCTTATTGACGCTGAAGCCGGACTCACTGATACAGACAAGAAAATTTCGGATGAAATCATAAGTTCGGGCAAACCCATGATTATAGCTATAAACAAATGGGACGCCATGGAAAAAGACGACAAAACATTCGACCTTTTCAGGGACCGGCTCATCTTCAGGTTTTACCGGGCGGAAGACTTTCCCATTATCTCAATTTCCGCAAAAAACAGGTTAAGGATACAGAGGCTGATTGAAACAGCGCTTGACCTGAAACAGAGGGCATCGGTACGTATCGACACCCCTGCCCTTAACAGGGTAATGTCCAGGCTGCAGGACAGCAGGAAGATCCCGCAGCTGGGCAACAGGATCCGAATATATTACGCAACCCAGGTTGACACAGTGCCACCCAGGTTCAGGTTTTTTGTTAACAATGTAGATCTGTTCAGGAAGGACGTAATCCGCTACTTTGAAAAGTCTTTACAGAAGGAATTCGACCTTAAAGGCATACCCGTTATAATTTATCTTACCGGCAAAAAAAAGAAAAATAGCGGAAGGGGCAGATAACCCGTGCGACGTGCAGGGATGCTGCTTCCTATACTTCCACCCTCCCCTCAATTGACTTCACTATAGTTGCGGTGTCAGTGTATTCAAGGTCCGCGCCCACAGGAAGGCCGTGAGCTATACGCGTCACCTTTATCCCTATCGGACGGAGAAGCTTCGTAAGGTAAAGAGTTGTTGCGTCCCCCTCAACAGTGGGATTCAGCGCAAGTATGATCTCTTTTACCCCGCTTTCACGCAGCCGCTCCAGCAGCCCGGAAATATTAAGTTCGTCCGGACCGATCCCGTCAAGTGGGGATATCAGGCCGTTCAGCACATGATACAGGCCGTTATACTTTCCCGTACCCTCAATAGTGAGCACGTCGCGCGGTTCTTCGACCACACACAGCAGCCCCCTGTCGCGGGTACCGTCACTGCACACTGTGCAGATATCCCTGTCAGATATGCCACCGCAGATGCGGCAGAAGGATATGTTTTCCTTCAGTTCCAGCATGGAGCGTGAAAGATCGTTTACCCGCTCCTTCGGCATAGAGAGTATATGGAACGCAAGACGTGACGCGCTCTTAGGTCCGATACCGGGGAGACGCGACAATTCCCTGATACAGCTTTCCAGATAATCTGACGGGTTTCCCATGATCTTTCCTATTTGAGAAAACTGCCCAGACCCGGTATATCAAGTCCGCCGGTCAGCCTGTTCATCTCAGAAGCTGACATTTCCTTTATCCTGTCAACGCCGTTGTTCACGGCCGCGATTACCTGTTTTTCAAGGTCATCACCACCGGATGCTTTCAGGGCCGCGTCTATTGACAGGGACACAATTTTATGCTCGCCTGTTATTACCGCTGTAACACCGCCCTCAGGGCTTGTTCCTTCAGCTCTTGCCCGTGTTATTTTTTTCTGAACGTTTTTGAATTCTTTCTGCAGTTTCATTATCTGCCCTATATCGCCCAGTCCTTTCAGCATTACTTTTCTCCTTTATTAATTATTTCTCCGTGAAACGTGTTTCGTATCTTTTCAACTGCGGGGCTGATTTTGCTGTACTCTTCAATTTCCGGATTTTTCAGCATTTCCGCGTCAGGGAGCGGTATTGATCCATAGCCCTTTTCAGGACCAGCTACGCCGTTCCCCGTCCCGCCTGTTTCAGTATTCATTGCTGCATCAAGGATCTCACCAGGGGTTTCCGCGCATGTTTCTGTAACGCCAACAGTCACCCTGACATCAGAGCCCATCCTCATGCTCATTTCTTCCCTTATTATTGAGATGTTTTTCGCATCAAGTATTCTCGTGTAATACGAATGGTCTGATCCCCCGGGATATCGCACGCACAGTTCGCCCCCGCTGAATTCCACATGAGCGGGTTTTAATATAAAATACAGGTACTGCCTGCTCTCCCTTATGGATGCCAGAAACTCCTTCCACAGGGACGTAATATCATGATGCTCCGCCCCTGCCGTGGGTGCAGGTTTTCTTTCCGCAGTTTCCGGAACTGAAGCGCTCCCCGCTTCAGGGCCTGCCGATCCCTTACCTGTCCCGGAAGCAGTGCCTGTTCCGGGCGCTGCCCCGCTTTGAGTCCCGCCGCCCTGCTCGAGTTTTCTTATAATTTCAGCCACTGAAGGTGTCCTGCGCACTGCTATCATGTCCAGGAGCGCCATCTCAAGGACAACCCTGTCATTTGCCATGTATTTCAGGTCATTCTGCAGAATACTTGCGATCCTGAAGAGCTCCCCCAGCTCCTCATCATGAAATTTATCAGCGCTCTCTTTCAGCATGTCCATTTCAGCCCGTGAAAGGCCCAGGAGGTCACCTGCGGATACCCTGTTACGGATCAGGCGCACGGACCTGAGTATATCCATGAAACCGGCCACGTAACGCGGTATATCAATCCCCATGGACACGACACGATGCACTTCATTCATTGACGCGACCGGGTCCATGTCAATAATACAGGCGAGCTGGGCTATATAACTCTCCACAGGAACAACTCCGAGAATGGAGAGGGCGTCCTGTTCGCTTATCTGGATATCAATGGAATCATCACCCTCCCTGCGGTAGTCGGAAAAGGAGATGACCTGGTCAAGAAGTGACTGCGCGTCGCGCATGGACCCTTCAGCCGCACGCGCGATAGGGAAAAGCGCCTGCTCGGATATTCCGTAACCCTCCCGGTCAACGATCTTTTTCAGGTGTTCAACTATAGGCTCTATGGGTATCCGCTTGAAGAAAAATTTCTGGCAGCGGGAAAGTATTGTCTGCGGGATCCTGTGTATTTCAGTTGTTGCGAAGATGAATATCACGTGCGGGGGGGGTTCCTCAAGTGTCTTCAGCAGTGCATTAAAGGCCTGGGTAGTGACCATGTGCACCTCGTCAATTATATAGACCTTGTAACGGGACCTGACAGGCGCGAAATTTACATTCTCACGGAGCTCCCTTATGTCGTCCACCCCGTTGTTCGAGGCGCCGTCTATCTCAATCACGTCAAATGATGAGCCGTTCCTGATCTCCAGGCAGTTATCGCACTTCCCGCAGGGTTCGGGTGTGGGGCCCTCCATGCAGTTCAGGGCCCTTGCAAGTATACGCGCCATAGTGGTCTTGCCAATACCGCGCGGCCCGGAAAAAAGGTATGCATGTGAAATCCTGCCGCTTGTGATACTGTTCCTGAGTGTACGGGAAACGTGGTCCTGGAAGACCACCTCGTCAAAGGTCTGCGGACGCCATTTCCTGGCAATAACCTGATATGACATTGATGGATACAACCTGCCTTTTCATGGATTAAAAGAGCGCGGACGCTGTTCCCGGCTCCTCCGGTTCCACTGTATCACTGCATGCGCGCAAGATAAAGCATAATTTCAGTTTTGCCGGCAAAACCCCTTAATGCGCAAAGGCGGCACATTTTCATGCCGCCCTGCCCTGTGATTTTCAACAATTCGGAGAGGGGGGGATTCGAACCCCCGGTTACTTTCGCAACACACGGTTTCCAACCGTGCTCCTTCGGCCTCTCGGACACCTCTCCTTTCCGACAACGGCAAAACCGCTCCTGACCTGATAAAAAATAATACCTGCCCTGTCAACAAACAAAAGGGCTTTTAGACAATAATTAGTGAAGAATACCGTGTCCAACCTGGATCATAGTAATATGGGGTAATGATTTCTTTTTCATATTTTGCCTTATGCCATTCCTGTAGTTTTTCATAGCAGATTTTCCGGCTACAGTTTAATTTATGCAAAAGGCGATACACTGAGAGAATTCAAAGTGTTACTGAGTCCTCGCGAAGCGGAAGCCTATGTTGTCGCCCTTGTTGAACGGCGAGCTGAAGCTCCAGTATCCAACCCGCATGCTGGAACCAGAGGAGTCTCTGTAGTAACCGCCCCGTATCACGCGGGCATATCCGAAAAACTTTTGAAACCAGTCAAAATTAAACTCCCAGACATTACCGCTCATGTCAAAAAGGCCCAGAGCATTGAAACTGTCTGCACCAAGACTCTTTACCTCTGCTGTTGATGAGGTATTATATACAGCATAATTACCTATTGTTGAAGAGGTATCGTATGGGGCTGAATCTCCACTGACATAATCTCCCGGAGTCCAGTAATATCCGCTATCAGCAGGGTACTCATATGCCCCATTGCTGCTGTCACTCCCCTTATACCGTGCTGCACAGCTCCATTCTGCTAATGTAAGGAGTCGAAACCCTTTCGCTGTACAGTTGGCCATGTCGATGTTTCCGGTTGTATCAGCCTTTAAATACGGTTTGTCTTCACTTCCAACTAAAGAATTTACTGATTCTGTGTCTGTCGTTATTCGTAAAGGCGTTATGTAATTTTCGTCTGTAAAA